>Ga0307515_10011013_pt1 | contig 17229 bp, 6 predicted proteins | sample 17_EM_MG_FD_194513 | JGI IMG/M metagenome (GOLD analysis project Ga0307515, IMG submission 194513) | Populus trichocarpa ectomycorrhiza microbial communities from riparian zone in the Pacific Northwest, United States - 17_EM | ecosystem: Host-associated > Plants > Roots > Unclassified | place...
TCAACAGGTTTTTGACCCGTGTTTTATCCTTGGTCAACCCGGGTTTTGACCGGGTCAAGTCTACTCAATCCTTCCATTATTTTTTCTTAGACTCGGTCCAGTTTAAGCTTCGAATTGGCCAAGTCCTGTGTCGACCCACCAAGTCAATCTAGGCTTTATAACTAGGGTTATTATAATATTATTAATTTTAATACTTAATATAAACTAAAGTACAAAAAATAATATCTAATTTTTTTTAATATGTAAGTTTGACAATAATATATATTAAGGGTAACATAGATTTTTATTAATATTTTATTATGTCCTGTCTATCATAACTAAATAGAATACAAAGACAATTATTTTATCTTGTACACCACTACCAAACACAATTCTAATTCTGTCTCTATTTCTTTTTGTCTATACTATCTTTGTCTCTCATGTTCCGAGTAAGTAACCAAAAGTTACCTTATATTATTTTACTCTCAAATGAGAGTAAGTCCTTAAAGACTTGGACTTGAATACAACCTGAACATATATTTATACTAGTTTATGATAATTCAAGAAACTTAAAAAGATAAACACATCTTTAATAGTTATACATATACCTAGAAGACATTTAAGAGAACTAAATGAAGTCTTCAATATTAATTTCAACACTCCCCTTTAAATTTAAAAGTCTCATCACTCTTAAAACATGAAATCATCTTGTCATAACTTGCTAATAGCATCTCATTATCATCTCTTCAACCTTCCTTCCTTAAAAAATAACATTTGCTTAAACATGGCTTACCTAAGCCCATTTTTCTCCTTTTATGGTGGCTGCCATTTTTGTCCAGCCAAAAATCTTTCTTCTAATTTTTGGCTTTTCAAGTGGCTGTTTTATTTTGGCTCACTTTTCATTAGCATGCTGCTTTTTTCTTGTTATAGCTCCTTAACTATTTTCCATTTTTTTTTAGAAAAAAAGTCTCTCTTTCTCTTTTTCATGTGTTATCTTCTTTTTATAACACTATCTCTTGTGCCAGGATTTGTTAGCTTGCATTAAGCCTCTCTCTTAGGCTTGTTCTACCTCTATTGATGTAAGATATCAATTCTCTTATTAGGCATTATTATCTTGCACCTCTGATTTTTCTTATTTAGATATAACTTGTCTATCCACTCTTTCTTAAGATTTTTCCCTTTCATCTACACATATGCTTTAATTTTTCAATTGCCTATTAGATCAAATTAACTCTAATACCATGTTAGAAATAACGAGGGGGAAATGGTAGGAAATGAAGTCTTATATATCTTAAAACTTGGATTGTGTTGGTGATGCTTGGTCCAGGTCTTGGCTACCTCCTTTGCACTTTAAAATATTGTCTTGCTATTATTTCCCTTAGCTTTCACACATTTCATCAGCTACTATCTTTGTTTCATGCTTTACAAATTATTGTTGCTTTCTTTTTTTTCTTTTCATCTTTAAAGTGTTCTATTTATACCACTATAATATTTTTCATTTTTCTCTCCATTGTTCTAATTAGACAACTACATTGTTGCCGATATTTCTTGAATCTTGAATCTTCATCTTTAGAAGATCTTTCTTGTATTTGTCTTGGTCACTCCTCTCATCATGGCTAAGTAATTGCATCTTATATAATTCTTTTATTTATGATAACTTTTAATATCTTCTTTCATTTTTTTAATTGTTACATTGTTGCTATGATTTTCTTCAATTTGCTTTTCTTTAATTATTGTCTTTGTCTAAACATGACTACTCTCTGCTAGATCTTATCTATTTATTCCCTAATTATTTCTAACATGGTAGTGGAGCTAGTTCAATATAGTGGGGGCGTTTGGGAAATTCAAGTAAATGTGTAGATGAGAGAGTGAATGAACAAGTAACATCCAAAAAGAAAAATGAAGGTGTAAGATGATAAAGCTCAACAAGAGAATTAAGAACTTGCATAAAGAGAGATGGAAGAAGAAGCCTAAAAAAGAGGCTAAGTGCAAGTTGATAACTTTTTGCATAAGAAATGAGATGTGATATAAGAGAGATAACACATGGAGAAGAGAAAGAGAGAGCTCTTTCTAAAAGAGGTGGAAAATGGCCAAGAAGAAGAAGAAAACAACCTAATAAATAGTGAGCCAAATATATAGGTCACTTGGAGAGCCAAATTTTGAAAGATAGATGTTTGGCTATAAAAATATGACAACAACCATAAGTGAAGAAAAATAGCTTAGATGAGCCATGTTTAAGCAAATACAATTGCTAAAGAAATGGAGATTAAAGAGATGACAATGAGAGGTCATTACCTAGTTGAAAGGAGTGACTAAGATAAAGATGCACGAGAGATCTTTTCAATATGAAGATTGAAGATCCAAAAAAATGGTGATAACAAGCTGATCCAACTATAATGAGATAATGGCTATAACAAAATAATAAGTACGTGCCAAGGGAAATGTTAACAAGAATAAAAGTTTGTAAGCCCTTATAACACATTTCAAATTTCAAGAGTTCCGAGACTTTCAAAATTAAAAGAGTGTTGGAATCAAAATATCAATGTGGCCCCTACTTTGTCATAAGCTAGATTTTTTTTTCAATATAGAAAATGAACATGTAAGTTTTTTTAATGGTTTTTTTTTACACCAATAAAAAATTCTAATCATAAATTAAAAAATTGATGCATGCATTTAATTAAGTAAATCAAGAATTATTTATATCAATAAATACAAAAAAAAAAATTAACGATAATCAAATACTAAAAAAAAAAATTAAGAGATAAATATAGATTAAGATGTTTCATCTTTCAACATGGGCTATGAATCAAATTTTGTTTCTTATAATCAATTTTATATGTAATCAAACAATAATAAAAATAAACATAATTAGAAAGTTGAGAGATAAATGTGGATTTAGATATCTGGTTTCAAAACATGAGCAATTGACTCGGTTGTATTTAATAATTTTATTTCTTGGAATCAACTTTTTTATTTAATAAAACGATAATATAAAAAAGAGACCCACAAGAAAGCGATTGGATAAAATGAAAGAATTGTTTTTTTTTAAATGATGTAATCTTGTCCATAAACTATGTAAAAAATAAACGATATTCTATTAAAAACATCATAAAAGTTTGTTTAATTAATTTTTTTAAATAATCTCGATTAAAATCGAATACCCACTAGGTTGGGCATCCCATACATACACTTAATCAATTTATTTTAACTAATTTATAATTAAATAAAAAATAAAAAAAATCAAAGTTAAAAAGAAGGCAGACACCTGAACCTTGATGGCCTAGTATGCCTAACTCATTTATAGAAAATGGCACATGCACAGGCCTATAAGCCAAGCCCCGCACGCTTGGTCTTTTTTTATTCATAAAAGGATGAACAATATGCCACCTGCCCTTATATTTTTGAAAGAAATAAAAGCAGACGATGTATTGTCTGCCTATCTAGAATCCAATCGCATACTAGTGGCTAGAAAACTCAAGGGGCTATTTTTTGGTTTAAAAATCCATTTTTAGCCAATCTTTACCTAAAAAAACAACTAATAAACATATTTAGAACATCAAAAACCAATTTATAAAAAAACCCCGAAAACAGTTCGAAAACACAAAATTAAATTGGTAAGATTTTTTCTCTTTCGACCTCAACTATCTTTTCAAGCAAGACAAATGTTCAAAAACACCTCTATGAGATTCTATTGTCGAATGAAACTTTTTGATACCAAGATTAATTTTTTATCGTGGAGAAGTGGCAAATCGACAATTTCTTTTTATTTTACCATAATTCAATGACTTTCTCTTTCCACACTTATATCTAGGGACTGAAAAATTAACAAAATGAACTATTAGAATAAAATTAAAATTTCAAAAACTATAGGGATTGGAAAAGAAAAAAAGAAAAATAGGTGAACTTAAAAGTACCTTTTCACTTAAATTTAAGATTAGCCATGATATTTCTTCTTGTTTTACATTTGGGTTTTTTTGTGGATTTTTTTTTCTTTAAACATTTTGAAAATTTAATTATTAATTTATTCATAGATGGCTGCAATTAAAAAAAAAAATATTTGAGGATAAAATTTATAAAAAAACTATAGTACTATAAATTGCTATAAAAATTACTATAGTGTGTTTTATAATTGTAATTATAATGCAACGAAGAACAGTTGCATGGCTAATGATTCTCAAGGTCAAGGCCATGCATAGTGTAATTAAAAGTCCTATTATAATCGGAAGTGAAACTGTTATAAGAGCTGAAAGATACGTCCAAAAGCTTTGCACAAAGAAGAACAAGAACCAATATGGGAGAAGACCTGGGGGGTGTTTGGCACGGTTCAACCAGAGTTTTTTAAAATTTTAAAATTATTTTTATTTTTAAATCATTTTAATATATTAATATTAAAAATAAAATAAAAATAATATTTTAATTGTTTTATAAAATACTTTAAAAATTAACCTGAGAGAGTTGTTACTTTACAAATTGAACTCCATTGACCCAGAAAAAATCAACCATTTGTAATCTTTATTTATTTATTTTTTGTTGAAGTATATTAGAGGGAGAACTTATAAGTGAGTCGCTCGCTCGCTCGCTTTTTCTTTATTTTTTTGGTTCAAAAAAGAAAAGAGAAAATTAGATTAGCACTAACTACTAGAGTACGCCCTTTGATTATTTGCTTCTTATTTTATGGTTGACTTTTCATTAGTTAAAGTCACTCTTCAATCTAATCAAGCCACATGCTTTGACCGCCAAAGTCTATTGACCCACCTCCACACGTGTACGGCCTACAGTCCATATCCCTCCAGCCTCAAATTCGACAGCTACGTGTATGGCCGAGATCACCCACATGCATCATTCCCTCTGCTTATCAGGCTACACTGAGTCATCCTCCTCTTGTCTTCCCCTCTCCTTCTTTAATTCTGCAAGAACCCAGGCTACAGTCACTCAATTCATCGAAAGAATGAATTTTTAAGTAAAATTAAGAAAACCCATAAATCTTCGGTCTCAACCCAATCCAATCCATGGCAGAAAATGCAGCTGCTGCTGCTGCAGCCTCTTCGCCTAAACCTCTCCCTTCTCCGAATACAATTATAGACCCATCGTCACAACCACAACCACAACCACAACAAGCAGCAACCTTGACGAACACTAACACGACGAACTTAACACAGACACAAAACCTATCCAATTTACCTCAAAACACACATATCTCTTCCTCTCCTTCACTGGACCACTCCCAAATCTCCTCTTCGCCTTCTCTCCAACCTCCACAACAGCAACAGCAACCGGTTTTGCAGCAACAACCGCAGCAGCAGAATGTCACCGCAATGTCAGGCTATCAAATCCAACAAACCCTTCAAAGATCTCCTTCCATGTCACGCTCGAGCCAAATTAACCAACAACAACAGAACCAATACGGTGGCGTTTTGAGGCAGCAGCAGCAACAGGGCTTATACGGGCAAATGAATTTTGGTGGGTCTGCTTCAATTCAACAGAATTCGCAGCAGAATCAACAATTGGGTGGTGCCAATTTGTCTCGCTCAGCACTTCTCGGCCAGACTGGCCACCTTCCTATGTTCACCGGCGCTGCTGCTGCTGCTGCCGCCGCTCAGTTGAACTTGCCCTCACAATTGTTGGCTTCAGTATGTGTTTGATTGGTTTAAAGTTACCACTTTTATAGTGTTTTGCTTACGAAGTCGCTGTTTTTGGTTAATGCGTTTGTTGAACATAATTGTTAGTGTAATTTGTTCTCTCGATACATTTGTTTGCGTTGGTAAGAATTCTGGATGTTTGTTGTTGTTGTTGTTGTTGATGATGATGTTTTATGTATTGGTGTGAGTTTGTCAGAAAATTTCAATGGATTATGTTAGTGATCTGCTTTGGTTTTCAAAGGCAGCAATTGAGATTGTTTTGTTTTAGGAGTTTTTTTTTAGGCAGTTCATGAGTCAAATTAGTTTTGATGAGGGTGTTTCAGAGTTACTAATTATAGGGTACTCAACAATATGCAGTAACGATAGTGATCTATTCATTGAATTTGTGGCGCAGTTGTTTGGCTAGGTAAAGGCTAGGTTTTTGTTTTTTTTTTCAAGTTGAAAAATTATATTAGTATCGATCAAATTATTGTTTATTGCTATTTGGGATATGAAATCTACTTATTGTAGTGCTTAGTACTTACAGGTGATAAATTACTTGAAAATTTTTGCTGGATGTCAGTGGTATATGAAAATCATTTCTACGTGATGATCAATTGATAGTATATTACTGTTTAAATACTTAAATTTTAAAAGGATATCCAATTACATAATATTTCTGAGCTCAACGAATTGAATTCAGCAGATGATAAGCTTAGAAAACAGTGTGCTTCTTTTTAATCATTGTAGTAGTTGATTGGATCAATAGAATCTGTTGCTTCCGTCTCAAGCTGATTATTTAATACATTTGTGATTAAGCCAGCAAAATAATATAAATGATCAGAATAACGATTTTTTCTAAAACAATTGCACTTTTGGATGTAGCCGAGGCAGAAAGCTGGGTTAGCCCAAGGGTCCCAATTCCATTCTGGTGATTCTCCGGGGCAGTCCTTGCAGGGGATACAAGCAATGGGAGTGATGGGATCATCGCTAAATTTGTCACAACTAAGACCTAATGGGGCACTTGCATATGCTCAACAGCGAATGAGTGCAGGGTCAATGAGGCAGCAACTGGTGCAACAAAATTCGCTCACCTCTCAGGTTTGAGTTTTCTCTGATCACATCACCTTCTTCTCTTTCCAGTAACTGGATTTGATGACTCCAGTTTCTGTAAAGCTCGGTTCAAATTTTTGTAATTTCAAAATGATGTTCTTAATCATTTTGTACTTGTATAATTTTTGCTAGCAAGTCCTATTTCTCTGAAGAGTCATACTGTATAAGGCAGTTGTTTTCTTGTAAAGGGTGGTTTTTCAACCTTGGCTCTCTTATGCTTCTGCAATTTGTTTGTGTTTTTCATGATGCGTGGTTCTGTAATTATACTTAATAAGCATAAATGGATTTGAATGTGAGAAGTAATGTGTATTCTCATGTTATTTGGTTCTTGCACTTGTTGTATGGGATATACATGTACTTCTTTTAATGAATTGATTAATTGTTTTTTCTTTCATTAAAGCACCGAGTGAATAAAACAGCATATTACCACTCACTTTAGCCATTGGGCTTTCCAAGAATCAAGTAATCCTCTTTTCTATGATCGAGTATTTGATCCTTCCTTCTGTAAGAACAGAAAAATGTTTACTGATCACTCTCCTTTTAGTTTTGTTGTTGTAACGTGTAACTTTTGCACTCATGTGCTTTACTTTTGATTTGTGTGCATGATCATCTCTCTGAAATTGCAGGTTCAAAGCCTACAAAGAACACAATCACTGGCATATATGAACCATCAGATGTCAGGGCTGGCTCAGAATGCACAGCCAACTATGATGCAGAGCTCTCTGTCACAGCAACAGTGGTTGAAGCAAATGCCAACTATGTCTGGTCCTGCCTCACCTTCACTCCATCTTCAACAGAGGCAGTCACAGGCTTTCTTGCAGCAGCAATTGGCTTCATCTGGTCAACTGCACCAGAATTCAATGGCACTGAACTCACAACAGTTATCCCAGCTGGTACAGCAGCAGCCCCAAATCGGACACCAACAACTACAGCAGCAGCAGCAGCAGCAGCAACTACTACAGCAACAGCAACAGCAACAGCAGCAGCAACTACTACAGCAACAGCAACAGCAACAGTTGCAACAAGTGTCTTTGCATCAGCAGCAGCAACATCAACAACAATCTCCAAGGATGCCAGGACCCCCAGGCCAGAAAACTCTTAGTTTGACAGGATCACAGCCAGATGCAACAGCATCTGGAACAACTACACCAGGGGGGAGTTCAAGCCAAGGAACAGAAGCAACTAATCAACTTCTCGGGAAGAGAAAGATACAGGACTTGGTTTCACAGGTCTTTTCAGCATTTCACTTTCTCTTCTCTATTCCTATTCTGTTAGCTTTATGCCATGTTTTTTCTTGTCTTCCAATTCTTCATGATAAATGTGCCATGTTTTTCATCTTTCGGGTACTCAGGTGGATTCACATGGAAAACTAGATCCTGAAGTTGAAGAACTTTTTCTGGAAATTGCCGATGACTTTATTGATTCAGTGAGGCTTGCTAACATTCACAACTTTTTCTCCATGTGTGTGTGTGGCTGTATGTGAATTCCTTCAGATATAAAGATTTAGTCTCTCTCTCTCTCTCTCACACACACACACACATGACATGGCATGTTTGCGTAGTTTTCTGTGCTATTTTTTCAAAGTTTTACTGCATTTAGATTTTAAGTTTAGACACTTCACAATATTTTTACTCTGCATTTATATGAATATTACTGACGAGTTCATGATTGAGTGTGGGGTTTTTACTGTTCATTAAGGCTTCAATGCAAGTGGGAATTGTAGCACAATGTGAGTGAAAAACAGGAAGTTTTCCTCCAGATGTTTTGCCTGATTTTTAATTGTTGCAAATCACTGAATCTTGCATTATAAAAGTATTGCTTGGTTGTAGATTTACTTGGAAATATATTACTGTTATAGACTGTTGAAGTTTAACCATTTTAGGTTTCAGAAGACCTTTCCTTTTGGTTTTCTTTTCCTTAACTTCATCCCAATAAACAAGGAATTTTCAAAGAATTTACTTATAGTTAGATATTAAGGGCCATTGACTGGTGCAATGGTAAAATTTTATGCCTTGCAACAAAGAGGTTGCATGTTAGAAGTTGAGAGGAGCTACTTATTACAAAAAAGCTAAAGGGTTATTATCTCCAAATTAACCTTAGTGAGAGAATATATGATCAGAGAAGAAACCTTCTCCTAGTGTTTCAAAGGCCCCTTAAGAAGCTTTATTTGATGTAAAACTTGATAGTTTGAATAGCAGTATCAAACATAAAAGCTTGTTCTTGATGTCATCAAATGTCACCTTCTATGAGAACCTTCATTAATGTACGAGCAATTTCCTTAATTTTCTTGCATGAAAAACTTCTGTAGTAATTCTTGTGCTGTTTAACCTTCTTTATTGCATTGCTCAACTGTTCTTGTGGATAGCCCCCTCATTTAGGATGAATTTTGATAGGGTCAACTACTCAGGTTTTGTGGCGAAGCGTGAAAACAGTGGTCAATGGTACATGCATTCATTTCAATATGTAGACTACTCAAATCCTACTTTGTAGTTTTCTGAAATGCAATATGCTGGATTGTTTTTACTCCTTTTGGTTCTAATGGTCCTACACACTCCCTAAATTAGTGGAAGAAGTCTTCTTTTGTTCATGGATTAGCGATAGAACTGGTTCATTCAGGTAAAAAAAAATAAACATGGATAAATTATAAATCATGTAGGATAAGCAATTAAATATTGCTTGGAGTTTTTGGTTGGATCTGCTCTATCCTGAGAAATGTTAGCCTATAATTCATGGTATTTTTATGAGTAGTTATTGCATTCATGATCATGTTATTACTGTTTAACTTGTCTACCAAATATTATGCAATAACATTCGTGGAGGATGAATTAAATCCTTTACTTTCAAATGTTTGTTAGAGAAACTTATTTCTGCTATCAAAATGCAGGTGACCGCATTTGCATGCAGTTTGGCTAAGCATCGGAAATCTTCAACTTTAGAGTCCAAAGATATATTGCTGCACTTAGGTTTGGGCTTCAACATATAGTATTTGCATCAGCAATTTTATGTCATATGTTGGAACATTGATATGGTGTGCACAGATTTAGTCTTTGGTTTTATAGAATGCTCTTATTGATTAGAAAGAGAATGAGGGTAGAGTATCTGATTAAAAAAAGTAGGAGCTGCGCAAGTGGTTGTGGAACATGCATGGTGAGCAATGAGTGAACTCCAGTTGCTGTAAGGCTTACCAATGGTTTCATGTAATCCATTTGACTTCATTGTTATCATATATACTTTCTTTTGGTTTCTTATCTACACCCGTGATGTCATGATTTGTTAATATGAAAATAGAGAAAGGAATAATTTTTGCTTAGATGTGTAGTGAATAACTTTTGTTCAGCTGGCTGAACTTTAGGTTTCTGTCAAGAATGTTATAGTTAAAACTGTCTTTTAAAAATTCTTTGTCGTGAAAAAATCTGATTAATTTTGGTTTGTATCCTGTATGGATCATATATATAAAGGGTAATGAGTCCATTGATGAAATATTTATTTATTTTCTCAAACCAAGTTTGAACAACATTACTTGAATTTGAAAACTAGAAGTAGTCAAAATCACTGTGGCCCTTTGGGTGATTTATTATACAGGGTAGGAATTTGAATTCATATTTCCTTTTTTACTGCATAGTTTGAATGATATGGCTTGGCTCATTGGACCACCCCCCCCATAAAAAAAAATGGATCTATTAATAGCATGCACTGCATGTTAGTTAACAATGATATTGATAAATTGCTTTTGCTTTCTTATTTTGAAGTGAAGCATAAGGAGTTTTTTTATGAGTTTGATACTTAAAAACTGTGTGCAGAGAAAAACTGGCATTTGACAATTCCTGGATTTTCATCGGAAGAGAGGAAGCACCAAAGTAAACCTGTAAGCATTTGGAATATCTGTTAATTATAGTATTTTTTTTCCTTCTCATAATCAATGTCAAATAACTTCATTAAGATGAAGTACGATGTACGTTGGATGAATCTGATGGAAGTCCAAAGTTTTGTATCTACAGTTCTTTTTATGAACTTTTGATATTTTTTAAGGTAAATTATCATAATAATATTTTTTTTATCATGCAAATTATGAAGCTTATCAATTATTATTCTAGAACTTCATTTGATTTGATTATAAACCATTATAATCCTGTAACCAGTCATGTCATTTCCTACTAACACACACACACACATCTACAGGTGATCATGTTGGTCATTCTTGAACCACTGCAAAAATTCATTAATATTTCATGCAAAATACATGTTGACATTGGGTTTAAAATATGCAGTTGCCTAGTGATCTCCACAAGAAGCGTCTTGATATGGTAACTACACTCTCCATATATGTTTTTTTCTTACACCCCCCCCCCCCTTGTGGGGTTCTAAAGCTTTTTCTTTCACTCGTAATGTTGAGTCAGATTCGTGCATTGATGGAGTCCTCTCAGTCTGAAGAAAATAATATCAATCCTAAAGAGATGATAAGACAAGGACATGGCAACCCAGCTGTTACTAATCACCTGATAAGACCTTCACCAAGTTCAGAGCAGTTGGTTTCGCAGTCAACTGGTTCTCCAATGGTGCAGCAGATTACACGGTTTTAATTGATTTAGGTTTTTGTTTCTGATATGGACTCAATGCAGTTTGATTTAACTGCCTAGACTTTGCTGGTGAGAATTTAATTTCATATTTCAATTGTGTGTGTGTGAAATTTACAGTCTGCACAAATTAGAGATTGCTCTGCATGTCCTTTCAATGCCGGTAAAACTGCTTGCCAAGAATGTAGTTCCCGGTCTCTTTGCATTGATGACAAGCAACTAACATGGGTCTAGAAAGAAAAGTGGTGCATAAATTCATCACTCATCATTTAATGCATGGAAGGATATGCCTTTTTTGATTTTCTGATTTAGTACAATGCCTAAAATCATGTTGGATTTGCATGTAAGAATAGCTGCATGTTTTCACTGATAGAATTTTGCATGAGAGAGAGATGAGTTTCATTTATTGCAAGGTGCATTACTATTGCTGCACTTATTCAATATGTACTAACTTCTCATGGTTTAAGGGTGATTAAATGGTATTTGCTATCACTGCAAGCATATTAGTATCTCTGTTCCTACATTGCTAAAACTTTTAAGCACTTTCTTCCACAGTTTGGATTGGTAGCAGCAAAGCTGTAGTTGGATTGGAGTCCAGCAGATCTGTAATTATATGGAGTAATCCCCTAAATGGCCGTGGAGATTGCATCAGCGGACCATCTAATTTATTATAGTTATCATTGTTGTGTATGATCATTTGATTTGGTGGTGAATAGCTCGCCCTAGTTCAAGTTCATCTAGCGGCTTAAAGAGTGCAAATGGAGGTTCCAGTTGCCTGTCATTTGTTTATTTTGCTTATTCAATGCTGTAAGTTGACATTAAAGCAAAGTACAAGAATGGATTTCGCAAAAATTCTACACCATTGGATTTTGGGCCCCACGTGCGTCTCACGGTTTTGGGTTTTTCTTTTCATTTCTTTGGGGGTTGGGGCACTAATGAGACGGTGTAGGATTTTTGTGAAATTCGTTCCTCAGCCTGCTTTCATGTAAAAGGATTTTCTTACGTTCAGGATTTGGTGATCTCGTATCTTAGCATATTATTAGATTAATGCTTGCTGGTGGATGACTCTGAAAACTACTACTCAATACTCTCTAGATTGCATCTTGTTTGCACGCATGCAAATAGGGTTAGGTGGATCTGTTCCGACTCCAAGTAGATTAAATGGCTTATTGTTTTTCACCTGAGAGAACATTGAACGTTTTCTGAAGTAAAAGATGTAATGCAATGACAAGTCATTTTCTTCGAAGCAAAGTTCTGCTCATACCGTGAGCCCTAATTTCAAGCACAGGCATTCTCTCAAGTATATCTGATGGTTGGTTTCTTATTTACAATCAATTTGTATACTGAAATAACCCAAAACTGGAAGCAGCAGGAAGGGGCTGATTTATTTTTCTTTTTTCTTTTTTACTCCATTAATATTGACAGCATTAATCATCACTTATTGGAGGTCTGCAACTTGTAATGGTTCATATTTCAAAGAGAAAGCAAGTCGATTTTTCCATCACTATACCGCACCTGGAATCGAGAGAATATATATATATGCTCATGGTAATTTCTCCTCGTAATTGTTGCTGCTGATTAAGAAAAATCATGATACATTTGCTTGAATCTAATTATCATATTCATGTACCATGTGGTTCATTACAGGGAAAAGAAGAGCAGCTGGTCAGAGGAAAATACGATATGGAAGGTGGAATCTCCAACAAGAGTTCTCTCCTTTTGCCTGGCAAGAGTACCAATGAACCTGGAGCCCATTGCTGGTAGAATCAGCACACAAATGCATAATCTTGACTGTATAGTTCGTAGTTCGCAGTTGAAATTACATAATACAGAATGTTTCACAGCTTGCAAATGAATAAAAAATAATTGGAAAAAGATCATCCAATCTTTTTAAAATAAATCATCTCAACATTTCAACCTGTTAATTACTGGACTAATTTGTTGAAAAAGTATCGAATGCAGTCAACTAAGAAGAATTTCCTGATATTGTTGGCTTAAACCTAGGTGTGCCATAAGAAGTCGGACATGAGTGAGTAGCTCTCCACCACTTTTAAGTTGCTGGGCATGGTCTCTCCATTCGCAATGACCTGCAGCGTAAGTGAGCATTTCAACCCAAACCTCACTTATGACCTTCCACTTCTCTGCTTCCAACTTCTGCAATTGTTGAGCTAGCTTACACCCATGGACGAGCAGGTACTTGCTGCTTCCATATGCTCCAGGAATTGTTGGCGTCGTATCAATAGGAATTGCTATGGCATCTTCCAACTCCTCCTGCTTCGCTTGGAACAATGTCATGCGAGCTTCCCTTGCAGTACCATTTGATGGCTCTTTCTTTCTTACTTGGAAAAATCTCTCCACCTCGTCACTCGCATCTCGATATCTAGACCCTGAATCACTAATTCTCTTGGGAAGCATATTTGGTTTCACGACCAGAAGATAGAACATGTAATCAGATAGTAATTTAGACATCCTTTGTTTCGAATGGAACTTCTGATCAACATAGTAGCAAAGATCAGTAGCAATGTGCCAAATAAAGAGGCTTTGGTTAAATTCCACAGACGTTGTGCACCAGCGGAATTCTTCTAGCCTTTTCATCTTCTCAAGCACACCATCCCCCCTTTGAGCTAGTAGTCTAGTACGTCGGTTCTCCTTATCTTGGAGATGCTCTATAATCTCATTCCCCTTCTCAAGAAGATTTTCGAAGATCAGATCTTTCAAATTGTCATTTGTATGCTCCCAACTTACGTGCAAGTGCTTCAATGTTTCTTGATCGATTCCCATAAACTTGCTCAAACTCTTGATTGTTTTGATTGCAAAGCTAGAACTTATCAGGTTGCACTGTGCCATGGACCCTGACCACCTCTTTTCATTGGCGAAATATGCACGAAGGGAGTAAATGGCATTACCAATGGGATTACTTGGTGTGCTTGTAAACCTAGTTAACCAAATCATTGTCCAATCAGAGAAAACGAGTTGTAACATTGCATAAACCTCCAAACCAAGAGCTCCAGCTAGTAACAGATAAGTTGTAGCAACATTGATGGGTGAGCAGCGATGCTTGTCAACGAAGAATGAGAAGGAAACTAGTGTAATGAAAGAGGAGGAGAAGGTAAGGAAGCGAAGAAAAACTCCTTTTCGGGAATAAACTATGGGAGCCTTAGTATAAAGTCTGTCAAAGATGAATCCGAGCTCCAAGTCTACCAACTTGAAAGCATCCTTTGATGATTGGCAAGAAATGATAGAGTGGCTGTCCTTCAGTTCAGTAAGGCTGAGGATAAGATTTTCAAAGAGATACAAGGACATCTTGAATAGATAATAAGCTTGATGAAGATAGTTGGTCTGATCAGGAATATGGTGTCCTCGCGGAACAACCATTATACTCTTTGTATCTAATCGCAGGCGAGGCGGGGTTGAGAGCAAAGAGTTTCTGATGTTCTCGGTACTTGAAGATCTGAGCGCCCAAGTCCTCTCCCCGTACTTGGCAATTCCGGAAAATAACATAAAAATTGTTATAAATGAGAGGACACTGAAATCCCAAGACTGTAAGACAACATAAAAAGCCACAGAACCTTGAACTAGAAGGTTAAGCAAATGCCTCAACCACAGCTCATTGTCTTCGATGGAGAAAGCTGTGATTGTGTCTGGGCCACCAAGGTGCACGAGAAGGAAAGGTGCCCAAAACGCACGAAGTGAACTGTTTTCTTTTGCAAACTGAATGTCACCCATTTCTCCAAGCTGGCTCCTGGAAAGAACACCCAAAGCAACAGTGGCTACCATGTCTGCCAGCAAGTAAGAAGACCAAACAAGAATTCTGATCCAGATTCTTGTAATGCGCTTCCTCCGAGAACCAAACATGATGAGAAGGATTTGCAGAAAAAGACTAGATAAAACCATCCCTACAATCTCCCATTTGCTCCAAAGTTTCTTGAGTTGTCCAGGAAAGTGTGGCATTTTTATAGTCATCGATCTCCACATGAAACAATCAGGTCAGCAACTGAAAATTTGTATCATGCAGTTTCATGATTAATTATGTTGCTCCTAAAACGTAAGATAATAATCACGACTCATTTACATATATACAATTAAAATCATTTATTATGCTACGTACGTGATATATATATACACACATGCAGTGGGGTACTCTTCTATTCAGAATGAAACTTTACTCACCTTGAAACAATTAGTTAGCAGTATATCGATCCGTGGAAGTACTTACTAGATAGCACTCATTCAACAACAAAGCATCTGTTCTTCTCTCTGCCAGATGAATTAATGAAGATTGATTTCATATTATACCTAAAAGACAAGCTAATTAACACGCGCTGCATGGAGCTCACTAAAAAGACAGAAAACCATGCATTCTGTGTAAGAAATTGAAGTGCACGTAAAGCGATTCTTATTCAATTATTCCATCACAAAGTATGAACGTAGCTATTTCATGATATATATATATATAATAGTTTAATATACCAAAGCCAAATGCTAGCTAGCTCCTTGGACTGAGCTAGGCTTAGGCACGCAAAGTATAAAGCTAGATTCATTAGGAAAGTACTATATCATTCCCCATAAGATAGCAAGCAAATACTTTTTTTTTTTATTAAATCTAATTTTTAATTAATTTAATATTAAAAGATAAAATTAAAAATAAAATTTAATTATAAAAATAAATCGAATTAACTTGAATTAATCTATCAAACCTAGATCATGAAACCGAGATAATCCCATAAAAAACAAATCGAATTCAATAAATTATGAAACTCAATTCTCGATTAACTTAATATTGAAGGATAAAATTAAAAAAAAAACATAAAAAACCACCGAAGTTAAAAAAACTAAACTCGTGAACCGAGTTAAAAGAACAAGATAACTTTATCGAACGCAAATCAAAACAAACATTAAAGAATGAAATATAAAAAAAATCAATTAAAAAAATAACAAAAAAACTGAGCTAATTAACACTACTAAAAACAGGGGGTATTTGCATCTGAATTTAGCAACGGATAATTCCGTTGCTAAATTCAGTAACGGATTTGCAACGGATGAGACATATATTATTTTTTTAATATTAGCAACGGACTTTAGCAACGGATAATCCGTTGCAAAATTTACGTTGAATTTAGCAACGGATATTCCGTTGCTAATTGAAAAAAAAAAATTAAAATGTTAATATAAAACTAAAATTATATAGACCGTTGATTGCATAGAATCTGAACCGTTTATTTTCACTCTCTCCCCCCACACCGAAATACAGATCCAACAACCATTTACGCTGAAAATTAATTCACTTCCACTCTTCCAGTATCCTTCTTCGTCCCCAATAACATCGATTCCTAACTGTTCAAAAATCACCCTCTCTTCATCGATTTCATCTTCCTTTACCCGAAACTGTTCATCATCTTCGCACTCGTCTTCAGCAACCCTATTTTTTTTCTTCATCTTCTTCTCCTTCATCTTAACAGTTTCAATATTTCTCTGCAAACCAACAAAAACAGAGACCCATGGCAACATCGCACCAGATCCATCATCATCACCATCGAACATCCTGTTTTACCCCTTCTCTGTAAACGGGTTAGGTTTTGCATTGTTTTCTTCGATAGCTCAGGTAATTAATTTATGGTTTTTGTTTTCTTTGTTTCAATTTAAGTTACACTAAACAGTTCTAACCTAGCTTTCCCAATCTCAGGTGTTATTCTGTCGTGTTGATCCATCTCCCTCACCTGTAACTGAAGAACACAGGTAAGAATTTTTTTTCCCGATACTGTGAATAATGGTTTTAGGCTATTAATTCGAAAATATAAGGTTTATGAAATGTTTTTACCATGATTTATATCCTAATTATGCACGTTTAAGTGAAAATTTATGAAAACCCCCAAATTAATTTTTAGGGTTACGGTTCATAAATTGAATGCTGGCAATTCTTGTGTCTGGAAGAGAGTGATTGATGG
>Ga0307515_10011014_pt1 | contig 17228 bp, 13 predicted proteins | sample 17_EM_MG_FD_194513 | JGI IMG/M metagenome (GOLD analysis project Ga0307515, IMG submission 194513) | Populus trichocarpa ectomycorrhiza microbial communities from riparian zone in the Pacific Northwest, United States - 17_EM | ecosystem: Host-associated > Plants > Roots > Unclassified | place...
GACCCTTGAGATCGCTCTCATAGACCGTTCGGTCAATCCGCTAGAAGAAGGATTCGACTTCTCCATCGGCGCGCTGCCCGTGTCGTACCCCAATGTACTCGACGTTCCCTTGTGCCCTTATGACCTCGTGGTCTGCTGCTCGCGCAAATACCTTGAGAACAAGGAGATGCCCCGGCATCCGACCGATCTCGTCGACTATGAATGCCTGACCACGGTGCTATTCCGGACGACTTGGGTTTTCGAAAGCTCACGTGGCGCACTCAATGTCGAAGTGCATTCCAGGCTCCACGCAACGGACAGCCGCATCCTGCGCGAAGGAGCGCTGCGCGGCCTCGGCGTCGCGATTCTTCCACGCTTCCTGGCGGACGAGGATCTGCGCACGGGCAGGCTCGTCCGCTTGCTGGAAGACTTTCCGGTGGCGACGTTCTGGATCAAAGCGCTCGTTCCGCGAATGAAGATGAACAAACCGGCGGTGCGTGAGCTGGTGGCCTTCCTCAAGACTCAATTGCAGGTCATGGAGCGCCACAGCGTCCCCGCATCCGCGAGCGATCCCAGTCGAAAATAATTCGCGCCGCCTGGCAGTCAGGGCGACGACTGATGTATCTCGACGATGCCGCGGTCGGCATCGACCTTTACCCAATCGCCGGTTGCGATCAGCTCGAGCGGATCGCGATCGAGATCGGTGACAGACGGCACGCGCATAACGACGGCGCCGAGCGCCACCTTGGTGGTCATCTCGTTGAAGATCATTGCCTTCGGCGCCGTGCCGGCGAGACGCGTCATGTGGAATACGACTGACCAACCCGAGGAGCCTTTCGCGCCCGGAAAGACCAGGATCTTGTCTTTGAAGCTCTGCCCCCGCAGCTCGTGCCGCGTCTCGATGACCGTTCCCTGCATCGCGTTGACGCCGCCCCAACCGGAAATCGTCTGTCGCGTTACTAGCGCTGCGCCTTCCGCGAGTCCGCCCACAACCTTACGGCCCTGCAGGGTAATGATTGTTCCCATGATGGCTATGGCCGTTGACCGTTCCAGCGGCCCGTGAGCGCCGCGTTGATGCAGTCCGTCGTCGAGCCGAACCATGCCTGCACTCCCATGAGCGCCGGCAGATAGTGGGTTTGCTTCGCGGAGTCGAGCGCGACCACCTTCGTGCCCGGCGGCATAACCTGTCCAATAGCCGAGCACGTGTCGGTCAATAACACGCCGCCAGCATTGCGGATCACGCGCGTATAACCTTCTTGATCGGCAATGCTGCGCACGGCTCTGGACGTGAAGATCCACAGATTGCAATTCGCGCTGATTCGTTTGCCCGCGAGCAGGCCGCAGACTTCCCGAATCTGTTCAATGGCCGCGTGCGGGCAGCCGAGCATGATGAAATCAACGTCGGGATCGGTCGCTTTCGAATTCAAATCATCGTAGATGCGCCGCTGCTCGGCCTTGCCGTAGGTGAACGTCGCCACTGTCTGCTTCGGCCCGAACGCCTGCTCCAGTGTTGCGGCCTCCGGCGTAACGCCAACGATGTGATACATCTCGACTCCGCCTGAGGAGGCCGCTGAAGCGCCGAAGTGTTTGAAGCGGACCAGATCAGGCTGCGCATACTGACCAGTCAGCACAGGAATCGCCTCTTCGACGGCGGCGCCGACGAAGTAACCGAGCATGCCCCAGTCCATAACGCTCTCGACCGCTATCTCAACGTCGATGCGGTGCGTGCCAAAACGATTCTCGTTGCGATGCAAGCCCCAGTCCGGAATTTTCCCGGTCAACATCGCGGCGCTCGTGCTTTCGCGCCCTTCGGTGTTGGTGCGTGCGGCGAGCACGGCGTTGCAGTAGATCACCGCCGAGGATTCCATCCAGGCGCAGTGCTCGCCGCGCGCCGGCACATTGCCTGCGAGATAAGGCGTGCACGTTTTCAGAATCTGCACGCCGCGTTCCGCGATGAAGGCCTCCCTGCTCTGACTCAACTCAAGAGCCGCCGGCGACGCTCCGAGGATTTCCCAATTCTCCGGGTCGACCCCTCCCTGCAAGTGACACGAGTGCACAGCGATGAGCGGCACCTCGATCAGCTCGTCGCTGTCGAGATCGAAGTGCGAGAAGATCGCGTCGTAATTGCTCGCGGGAACATCTTTGTAATAGTTGCGCAGGAATGCGCTGGCCGATCCCGGCACCCCGGCAACATTGGTCGTGTCCACGAACCGCTCCGCGCCGAGCGCTTCGGCGTAGCGAACTAACAGCTCCATGGCCTTCTGGCATGCTTTGCCTTGGTGGCCGTCGAGCATCGCCTTTTCGTGATCGGTGAGTTTCATCGTGTCGATCCTATTCGGTTTCGGCGGCGGAGTCGTTCGTGAAACGAGAAGGCTGATCGCTCATCGTGGCGGGTTCTGCGAGCCGGCGGCCACAGTTACCATGTCAACCTCCTCAGCCTGACGATCCCCCGCCGGATCGATCCGGTCGGCCCTGTCAGTCGGAGATCGATGATGAAGCGAGTACTGCGCAGCAATTTTGAACCTGGATCTCCGCGCGAAGCCGTGCGACGTGCGCAATGGAAGGCGCTGGGCCTGAGCGACGAAGACATGCTCAAACCTAAGATCGCGGTGGTCAACAGCTCCTCGGAGCTTGCGATCTGTTTCAGCCACCTCGATGGCGTCGCAAAGATCGTCAAGGAAGCGGTCCGCTCGGCGGGTGGTCTGCCTTTCGAAATCCGCACTGCAGCGCCGAGCGACTTCATCATTGGTGCCGGCTGCTCCGGCGGCTATATCCTCCCCTCCCGCGATCTGATCGTGAACGACATGGAGATCGCCGTGCAAGGAGCGCAGCTCGACGGGATGATCTGCCTGTCATCCTGCGACAAGACGCCCCCCGCTCACTTGATGGCGGCCGGACGCTTCAACATTCCGACCATCCTCGTGGTGTGCGGCTATCAGCCGAGCGGCGAAGTCGATGGTCGGCGCGTCGACATCGAAGATGTGTTTATGGGAGGGGTACAAGCCTCGTTCGGTAAGTTGTCGCGCGAAAAACTGCGCGTCATGAGTGACAACGCTATCCGCGGTCCGGGCGTGTGCGCGGGAATGGCTACGGCCAACTCGATGCACGTCGTCTGTGAAGCGCTCGGCATGAGCCTGCCCGGCAGTGCGCCGGTGCTCGCAAACAGCGCGCACATGCTCGACTGCGCGCGGCGCTCGGGTCAGCGCATCGTTGAAATGATCTGGGAAGACCTGAAGCCGCGGGACATTCTCACCTCCGGCGCGTTCCGCAACGCCGTTGCCGCCGTGCTCAGCGTGAGTGGCTCGATCAACTGCATCAAACATCTGCAGGCGACCGCTGTGGAAGCTGGAGTTGATGTCGACATCTTCGGACTCTTCAACGATATGGGAGAAGTGATTCCGGTGTTGAGCGCGGTCCGCCCGAACGGCGAGGACTTGATCGAGCAGTTCGAAGCCGCCGGCGGCGCGAGAGCCCTCATGAAGCAGCTCGAAGCTCTGCTCGATCGACAGGCGCTAACAGTCACGGGTCGCACGGTCGGCGAAAACCTTGCGGAAACCGTCGTACACGACGAGGAGGTCATCAGGCCTATCGCGCGTCCCTTCTCGCACAAAGCTCCCATCGTCATTCTGCATGGCTCGCTCGCGCCAGAAAGCGCCATCGTGAAGCTGGGTCTGCGTGGACCGGATCGCAAGGCGCAATTCAGCGGCACTGCGATCGTCTACGACAATGGACCGGCAGCTCTGAAAGGCATTCAGGCCGGCGAAGTGAAACCGGGGCACGTGCTCGTTGTTCGCGGCATGGGTCCGAAGGGAGGACCCGGAATGGCCGGGCCCGCTTCGATGGTCGTGTTCGCGCTTGATTCCGCCGGCCTGCAAAGCGAAGTCGCATTCGTCACTGACGGACAACTCTCGGGACTGTGTAACAAGGGACTCACCATTGCTGAAGTCTCGCCGGAATCGGCCGTCGGGGGACCCCTCGCGCTCGTGCAAGCCGGCGATCGCATCTCGATCGATGTCGACCGGCGCACGCTCGATCTCGAAGTGCCCGAGGCGGAGCTCATCGCGCGGCGCGCTCACCTTGGCGAGCCGCAGTTGCCGAAGGCGAGCGGTTACCTCTCCATTTATCAACGCAGCGTTCAGCCGATGTCGACGGGCGCGGTTCTCGTCAAAAAAGATTAGTACAAGGATCAGTCAATGCCGGAAGTCATCGCCACACGCACCGTACGTCGCGTTGCGAGCCACGGCGTAAAAACTATCGACGCCGATATCTGCGTGCTGGGTGCAGGCATCTCAGGCGTTACTGCCGCACTTGAAGCGGCAAGACTCGGTCGCAAAGTGGTGCTCGTAGATGGCGCACCATCGCTCGGTGGTCAGGCCATCGGATCCATCATCGGCACGATCATCGGGCTGTACACTCATGGACCCCAACCCTTTCAGCTTACGCATGGCATCGCCGACGATCTGATTCGGGATCTGACAGCAGAAGGCTCGCTCTTGCGTCTGCAACATTCCACCGTCGTCTTGCAATACGACGAGGTCCGCCTTGCCCGCTGGATAGAGCACAAGGTCGAAGCGGCCGGCATCCAAGTCCTGGTCGGTGCACTGCTAAGAGATGTCAGGTTCGAGAATCGGCGCGTGCAATACGTCGAGTTCGCGACGCGCTTCGGTTTGGTGAGAGTGCAGACCAACGGGTACGTCGACGCCTCCGGCGATGCAACCTTGAGTTATGAGGCTGGCCTGGAAGCGCGCGAGCCCGACGCGCCGGTGTACGGCACTCTGAATTTTCTGATCGAGGGCTACGACACTGAGGCCGTCAAAAGCCTGTCGCTGAAGGATGTGCACGCCCTGCTCGTCGCGCGCGGCAAGGACTACGGCCTCGTCCGTCACGACGGTCACCTGATGCACTTCCCAGGTAAGAACTTCATGTTGGTCAATCTCGGCCACTTCGAGACGCCGCTCGATCCATTGCAGGCGGCGCATCTGGTGTTCGAGGGACGGCGCCAGGCCGACAGCGTGGTCCGCTTCCTGCAAACTGAATTCCCGCGCATCTTCGCGAACGCGCGCGTGCGCGTGTACGGCAATCCCGGCATCCGACAGACGCGCTGGATCGTTAGTCGACGTCAGTTGACGTTAGAAGATATTCGCGGCGGGAAGCGGCCGCAGGACGCCGCGGCACGCTGCGCATGGTCGGTCGAGCTTCACAACACGGCGGAGCTCGTGCATTGGGAGCGCTTCCCGGATAACCACTTCTACTACATTCCACTCGCGTGCATGGTGCCAAAGGATGCCGACAACATCGTCGCGGCTGGGCGCTGCGTGGACGCTGACTCACATGCGCTCTCCGCGATTCGCGTCATGGGACCTTGCATCGCAATGGGAACCGCTGCCGCGCATGCTCTCCACCTTGCGGGATCTGCTCCGGTGCATCAGATCGATCTGGCCACGCTGCAGAAGAATCTGAGCGATAACCTCGATCGTCGCGACTGAGACTGCCGCGCTCGGTCAAAAACTCCGACGAAACGAGACTCCCCACTGCCGGGGTGCAGCGATGTTCCCCTGCTCGCGGCCCAGTGCTGCCTGTAGAGCGAGCTTGCCGTCGAAGTACCTCTTGTCCGTTAGGTTCGTGCCTGAGAGCGCGGCGCTCCACTTGTCGTCAGGTGAATCCCAACTGAGGCGCGCGTTCAACAGACCGTAGCTGCTCTGAACACCCGCGCTGTTGTTGAAATAGATGCGCGATTGATATGTCCACCCGACATTCGGCGTCAGCGTTCCCTTGTCGCCCAAACTCACCGCGTACTCGGTGCTGAAGCCGTAGGTCCAGCGCGGCGTGCGGTTTGGATAAAAGGGATCGCCATTCGCCAGATACTCGGTGAGCGTCGTTACGCCCGCATCAACGAGTCGGTAATGGATGTAGCCGAGCGAGGCATCCACCTTCCACGCCTCGAGAGGCCGTGCGTTCGCTTCCATCTCCACGCCCGAGATGTGCGATTCACCCGTGTTGACGGTGTGGAACCACGGCACGCGTACGGGCGTGCACGGCAAGCAATCCTGGATGCCGAGTTGCTGATTGGTGTACTTGCTGTAGAACACGTCCGCGTTCAGTCGGATTCGCTTGTCAAACAGCTCGCTTTTCACGCCGATCTCGTAGTTGTCGAGATCTTCGGGCTGGAAGGACGAGAGCTGACCCGCGTTCGATGGCCGCGGCCCGAAACCACCCCCGCGAAAGCCCGTGGAGTACAGCGCATACGTCATCAAGTTGTCGGTCCATTTGTAGTCCACGCCCACTTTCGGCGAGGTTTGCGTGGAACCGAAACTCAGAGACACATTGGGGATGGGGACCGTGCCATCGAAGTTCTGGCGGTACACGATCACGGACTTCTTGTCGTCCGTGTAGCGCACTCCCAGTGTGGTGCTGAGCTTGTCCGTCCAGTGATAGATGCCGTGCGCGAAGACCGCCCAATTCTTCGTATCTTGCACGTCGCGCGTGTTCTGCATTTGCACGAGGTACGGATACAGCGTCACGAAGCCGGAGTTGCCGTCGGTTGCATCGTAGTAGAACGCGCCGGTCGCCCAGTCCAACCGCTGGAAGACCGTGCCGGTGAGCTGCACCTCTTCCGTGAATTGGTCGTGCGTGGTGGTGTCAAACGTCGGATTCACCGGCAGCGGTGAACCATCCGAATCGCGCCCAAAGGAGTTTTGGAATTTGCGATATGCCGTGACCACCTTGAGGTTCATCGTGTCGGAGACCTCCCAGTCCACTGTTGCGGCCGTACCCCAGTGCGTCACTTTGTTCACGTTGGGAACGGTACGCCCCGTGAGCGGATCGACCCCGAATGTGTCGTAGCTTGTGTAGGGATCGTTGGTGAGAAACCGCGAATCGTATGGAATGCCGAACACGGGAATGCCCACCTGCGAATTCCACGTCGCTGTCGTGCCGAATGCACCGTTGATGAACGTGTATTTGTCCGACGGCCCTTCCTGGTTCTGGTGCGTGAAATCACCGACGAAATTGAGTTCGAGCGCATCCGTGGCGATGAAGCGCAGCGCCGCGCGCGCCGACTGTACATCCTCTCCGCCCAGATGCCCGACCACGCAATCACCACCCGTGCTACCACGGCTGAGACTGATGGGCGCCACCCCTCGCGCCGGAATGCCGGTTGTGCCGCCATTGCCGAGACTGCCGGCACCATTCACGCACTCGTAATCGAGCAAATCGAAATAGCCGTCGTGCTGCTTCGACGAAGCGGAAAACCGCGCGAACAGCTTGTCCGGCACCAGTGAGGTGTCCCACGAGGCACGCACGTCGACTCGATCGAACGAGCCCGTGCCCGCTTCAACGAAGCCCGACCCGTCGCCGGTGGGCTTCTTAGAAATGAGTCGCACAGCACCCCCCACCGCGTTCTTGCCGAAAAGCGCACCCTGCGGACCGCGCAGCACTTCGACGCGCTCGAGATCCAGCAGATCGAGAATCGTGGCCTGCGGGCGGCCCATGTACACGTCATCCACGTAGATCGGCACGCCGGGCTCAAAAGACAGCGAGTTATCACCGAGCCCGATGCCGCGAACGAACGCAGCGATGGTGGACCCATAGCCCGCGCCTAGTGGCGAGATCACCGCGTTCGGCACCATGGCATCGAGTTGCGTCACGTCGGTTAAGTTTCTGGCCCGCAACTCTTCGCCGGAGAAAGCGGAAATGGCGAGCGGCGTTTCCTGCAAGCGCTCTTGGCGGAACTGCGCGGAGACCACGACTTCCTCGAGCCCCCCGCCCTCTTGCGTTGCCCCCTGAGATTCGACAGCACCGTCGCCGGCCGCTTGCGTGTGGCCCTGTGTGGAAACCAATGCCAGCGGAGCCACCGCGGCATACGTTACGAAGATGCGACGGCAGCGTCTCGGCTGCAACGCATCGCCAGTCCTGATCCGACTCTTGCTCATTATTCCCCCTCACGCGAATTAACTACGGAATGTGTTGCCCTAAAGGGTCTCCGTGATCTGTCTCGGTCGCCAAGGCTTCAACCAGCGCATGCAGCCACAGCGTTACGGCGTGGGCGCCGGGGTCGGGATGTCCCAACGCGCGCTCGCCAAGATAAGTAGAGCGACCTCGGCGCGGCGCGATGGTCATCGTCGCTTCCGCGCCGGCCTGCGCCGCACGGCATGCGTGTTTCAGCGCTTCGGTAAAGTGCTCGCCCGCTACCACGCCCGCACTCATGGCCTGCGCGGCAGGTATCAACGCATCCAGCATCGTTCGCTCGCCGAGCTTGGCACCGCCGAGCGTCGAGATCGCATCACAACCTGCCGCGAACGCAGCGGCCCAATCGGCGAAGCACGGTCGCGCGCGCTTCGGCAAGGTCGCCGACATGCGCAACAAGAAGGTGCTGTACAACGGACCGGAGGTGCCGCCCAACACTCGCCGCAGCGTCGCTGAGATTTGACACAGCAGCAGCCTCGGGCGCTCGAGATCGTATTGATTCAACTCCGCACGCACCGACGCGGCGCCGCGCGCGAGGCTGATCCCCAGATCGCCATCGCCGACGGCACTGTCCATTCGGGGTCAGTGTGGGTTCGGCCGCGAGCAACTCCGCAATGATCGCTTCGATAACACACCGCAGCCGCGTGATCTCGGCGGCAGGCAGTGGCGATTCGCGCTCGCTGTCGGCTGTGTCCGCGAGCAGGCTGACGGATTCGGTGACCGGCATGGTCGGCACTAACGCCTGCGGGGTTCGCATCTCGGTCCATGCAGGGGCCGAAGCGCCGATGGACAACCGCGCCAATCGCTCGTCGTTCACGGTTATCAGCGACAACGAGAAGCCTGCCATCTCGAGCGCAGTGAGGTAGGTGCCCGTCAGCACCCTTTCCACAACCATTCCGCGCGCGCTGAGTTGGCTGAGCGCGGCGCGCGTAACGATCGCAAGCTCCATGGGTGGTGACCCGCCGAGATTGTTCACGAGCAAAGCTACGCGCGAGCCGGTCGCGATTTGTTTTACCGCGATGATGCGTTCGAGCAGTTCCTCGACGAGCGCGTCGGCCGGCGCCATCGGGACGCGGCGAACACCCGGTTCTCCGTGAATACCCAATCCCAGCTCTATTTCATCGGCAGCAAGCGTGAAGCTCGGGATTGCGGCGGCAGGAACCGTACAAGGCGTGAGCGCCACACCCATCGTGCCCAGAGCGGCGATCGCGGCCTCGGCCTCGCTCTTTACCTCGGCGAGCGACAGTGAGGCAGCCGCGGCAGCCCCTGCGACTTTGTGTATGAGGATGGTGCCGGCCAACCCGCGTCGTCCGGCACCCGCCGCCTCGTCACTCAACGCGACATCGTCATCCACCAACACCGTCTCGACGACTATGCCTTCGCTCCGGGCTATCTCCGCAGCGAGGCCGAAGTTGAGACGATCGCCGGTGTAGTTCTTGACGATCAGCAACGTGCCCGAGGAGCCGGTGACCGAGCGAATGGCGGCCAGCACTGCATCCACGCTCGGAGAGGTAAACACGTCGCCGGCCACTGCCGCCGTGAGCAGTCCCTCGCCGACATAGCCGGCATGCGCTGGCTCGTGCCCGCTACCACCCCCAGAGATCAATGAGACACGGCCGGAGCGACGATGAGCGTCGATGTCGGCACGCACGACTACATTCTCTCCGGCGAGCAGCGTGAGATCGTTATTGCCGAGAACGATGCCTTCGAGCATCTCGCGGACCACATTGCCCGGCTGATTGATGAGCTTTTTCACGCCGCACCTTCAGCACGCTGTTTGGCCGGATCGCTGCGGTTTGCGCCTCGACGTTGCAGGCGGGAAGAGATCGTCAGAAAAACGTAGCTGAATGCCGCTGCCAGAGAAGTCACGAGAGCGAGCGAATGGCCCACAGCCAGGTCGTTCTTGAACAGTTGGTCGGTCGCCAACGCGATGAGCGTGGCTCCGAGCGCCATGCCAATCAGCGTGACGGAGAACAGATAACAGGCGGTGACTTGCCCGCGGAACTGGTTGGGCGTGATGGCATAGAGCGCCACGGGCGCAAGGCCGGTCGGCAAGCCCAGAATGAAAGTCGCCAGTCCCAATGCAACGAGCGCCGACGTGGAGCTTTCCACCACGCTGAACAGGCAGAGCGATGGGATCATGAGCAGTGCCGAATAGCGCATCGTGCGAAGCACGCCATCCTGGCGACCGGCCATGACGAAACGATCGGCGACCCAGCCGCCGACGAAGATGCCGCCCGATCCACAGACCAGCAGGATGGCACCGTAGAGCGTGCCGATTTGCCCTGCGGTCCATCCGAAAGCGCGGATGAAGAATGTCGGCGCCCAGCTCGCGAGACCGAAATTGATGAGACCGTTGGCGCCGAATGCGAGGATCATCGTGGTAAGCACAGCTGCGTTCGCGCGAAAGAACGCCAGCGTGTCGCTCGTTCGGGAGCCCTGCGCACTCAGCTCACGCCGTGCCGGCTCCCGCACAACTAACATCAATGCAGCGACCAGGAGGCCGGGCAGCCCCACGACGATAAAGGCGAGCTGCCAACTCTGCAGCTCGCCCAGTACGGGAAGCACAACCGAGTGGGCTTGCGACGTGGCCGTGATGGCCAACCCGCCGAGCACCAATGCAAGCCCCGAACCCCAGAACACGCCCATTGAATAGACACTCATCGCACGGGCGCGGCGCTCCCTCGGAAAGTAGTCTGCAATCATCGAATAGGCGGCAGGCGACAGTGTCGCCTCGCCGATGCCCACGAAGATGCGGGCGATGAATAGCTGAGTGAAGCTGCCGGCTAGCCCGCAAGCCGCCGTGGCAAGACACCAGAGCGTCATGCCGGCGATGATCATGTTCCGCCGGCTCCAGTGGTCCGCGGCGCGACCTAAGAACACGCCGAAGAGCGTATAGAAGATGGCGAAAGCCAAGCCGTGAAGCAGGCTGATCTGCGTGTCGGAAATCTGCAGATGGGCGCGTATCGGCTGCACCATCAGACTGAGAATCTGCCGGTCGATCAACGAAACCGTGTAGGCCATCAGCAGGAGTGCGACTACGATCCATGCTCTGGACGCTGACGGGAACGGCGGTGCCGTATGAACGTCGAGGGCGAGCATGACAGGCGCACCGTTCATTGCTTACGCGTCGCGCGGACCGGCAGCGTGCTCAGGCCGCGCAGCCAATTGTTCAACTGGTAGCCGGGGGTGCCCGCGAGCTCGATAGTCGCCGCGCTGCGCGCTAACGCTTCGAGCACCAACTCGGCTTCGAGCCGGGCGACGAGTTGGCCGACACAGGCATGAATGCCAGTGCCGAATGCCACATGTCCGGTCACGCGTCGGCGAATGTCGTAACGATCGGGATGCGCATACTTGCGGGGATCGCGATTGGCGGCGCCGATGAACAGCAGCAGTTTCTCGTCAGCCCCCATTACCACGCCTTCGACCTCGACCTCACAGGTCGTCGTGCGGCCGATATAGGGACTCGGCGAGCGATAGCGCAGCGCTTCATCGAACGCCGCGCGCGCAAGACTTGGGTCGGCGGACAGGAGCGCCCACTGGTCGGGGTTCTCGCAGAGCGCTTGAATCGTGAAACCGATGCCGTTCATGGTGGTATCCATGCTGGCTGAGAAGAATGTGCGCACGAGAAGCGCGGCATCCTCAGGCGTCAGACCGGCACTCGCGCACTCGTCGTATATTCGGGCGCCGAGGCCATCCCCACTGAGGGATTCGCGACGGCACATCTGCTCAACCCGCTCGATGAAAGGCGCTGCACGCTCGCGCGAGGCCTGTTGCAGGGAATTGTTCGGGCCCATCGAGTTAAAGTTGAGCTCCGAATAAATCAACATCATCTCGCGCTCGGCGGGCGCAATTCCGAGGGCCGTCGGTACGACATGGAACGGAAACACCTCGGCCAAATCCTTGGCGGCATCGAACTCGCGCCGCTCGAGCAGACTGTCTACCAAAGCATCGGCAGCGCCCCGGAACTCGGCACGCAACTTGGCAAGCGTTCCGCCGGAGAGCACGCGCGCCATGACACGACGATAAGCGTCATGCTGTGGCGGATCGGATTCGAGAATCCGGCTGGGCGTACGCCACGGTGTCTCACGCTTGATATGGGTCAGCCCTGTGCCGGAGGCTGACGAGAACGTCCGCCAGTCGGCAAATGCCGCCTGAACATGCTGATGGCGCGCCAACACCCAAACGTCGTACCGGGAGAGAAAACCGACAGGCGCAGACTCCCGTGCGAGCACGTCGTACGGCTCTGGATTAGCAAGCACTTCCAGCGAGAACGGGTCGAAGTCGAGCACTGCGAGATTCTCTTGGTGCCGATTAGCCAAACTCTTCTCCTGCAGCGACCTGCAACGGATCGGGACGCCGGAACGTCAATCAATTATTCTTGTTGATGGATCAACTTCGACCAATTGTTGATGCATCAACTCGCCACTGTCAAGCGTCCTTTGCGGCTCGTGCTGCCCGCTTCGGATCGTGTTCCGTTCCCGGACGCAGCGTCAGCCATGGCTGTCAGCGATAATGGCGTGTCGAAACAGGGAGACCAGAGTGAGAAAAATACGCGGTGACGCGAAGCGTCGACCAGGCGATCAGAAAGCGATTCCGGAGGAAGAGATCCTGCATCGCAGTACCTATGTTCCGCACTATCTCATCGTCATCACGAACGGGCTCGCCTGGCACTCTTCCCGGCTTTATGTAAGACATCTCGGTATCGGCCTGAACGAGGCTCGCATTCTCACGATCCTCGCGGACTCGGGGCCTCTCAGCGCGGGTGAGTTATGTCGGATTCTGTCGATGAACAAGGGTGCTGTCAGCCGGTCCTTGCAGGTGCTCGAGCAATGCCGCTATGTGAGCGTCAGCGCCGATGATGGCAAGCGCAAGGTTGCGATGACCGCTGAAAGCCGCTCAGTTCATCGCCAAATTGTCGAAATGGCGCGTGCTCGCGAAGCGCTGCTGCTGCGCGGTTTCTCCGCAGCCGAGAAGACGGCGCTACTCGGCTATCTACAGCGCATGCAGGAGAACATTCCATTGACTCGGGCCTTCAATCCCGTGAGGAAGTGATTCTGCAATCTACGGCGTGTTGTCGGCGGGATATCCGATCGGAGCTTCCGAACCGTTCGCCGCCATGGCGGTAGCGACTTTTGCCTGCTTGCGCCACTCGCGAGGGGACATATTAAAGTGTTGCTGGAAGGCGCGGCTGAAATGAGGCATGTCGTCCCCGCTGCGTCCGCCTCTTCAAATGTGCAGGTCGATGAGCGATTTCGCTGACGGCGAGCGCACGCTCCAGCACGGGCATCATGCGCAGATAACCCGCTTCGTTCGGATGAACGCCGTCACAGGATAACGCGTTCTGCAGGAACCCGTCGGGATCGCTCAGGACCGCGGTGTAATTCACGAAACGATAGCTGCGCGGATCGTCGCGCCGGCCGCGCCGTGCCCTCGATCTTCTCGTACGTACGCGATCCTGCGTACCCGAGATAGCCAGCGCCGACAAAATCGCCGTCGGGATGTCGGTACCAGTCGCGTTCGTTCGTCTTTCAGATAACAGTCGGTTTCCTGGTCCGCCGTCTATATAAGGAGAGCTACGGTGAAGAAGAACACAATCTGCCTTTGGTACGACCATGACGCGGAAGAAGCTGCGCGCTTTTACGCCCGAACCTTCCCCAATAGTGCAGTCGGCGCGGTACATCGAGCGCCGTCTGATTTCCCAGGCGGCAAGGCGGGCGATGTCCTGACGGTCGAGTTCACAGTTTGCGGCGTAGCGTGCCTGGGCCTCAACGGCGGGGACATCTTCAAGCACAGCGAAGCGTTCTCCTTTCAGATCGCTACTGACGACCAGGCGGAGACCGACCGCTATTGGAACGCGATCGTCGGCAACGGCGGCGTGGAGAGTGCGTGCGGCTGGTGCAAGGACAAATGGGGCTTGTCTTGGCAGATCACGCCGCGCGTCCTCACCGAGGCGATGGCTAGGGGCGGCGATGTAGCGAAGCGCGCGTTCGAGGCGATGATGAAGATGCAAAAGATCGACGTCGCCGAGATCGAGGCGGCAGTGCGCGGCGTTGCGCCACGCTCATGAGGCTGTCCTCACTTTCTCATAGCCGCGTCCTGTCGCGTGCGGCAAGGAGGATATTGTGATCACCGTTTTCGGCGAAGGGAGGGGGTTCCGGGTCGTCTGGTTGCTGGAGGAGATGGGTCTTGCGTACCGGCTGAGGCCGGTGGACCTACTGGCCGGCGTCGAGGAAGACGCGGAGTTTCTGGCCATCAACCCCGCCGGATTCATTCCGGCGATCCAGGATGGCGACGTCACGATGGTCGAGTCGATTGCGATCATGGAGTACCTGATGGGCCGCTACGGACCGACGCCGCTTGCGCCGGACCCACACGATTCCGCTTTCCCCGCATACCAACAGTTCCTTCATCTCGGCGAAGCCGGCCTTGCCGCTTCCATCTACTTCGTTGTCGTCAGCCGCAATCTCGCACCCGAGGCCGAGCGGCAGAACTGGGGCGCCGGCAAGGCGCTGGAGGTATTCGAGAGCAGGCTGGGGTTGGTGACCCGGCAGCTCGCGCGCTCGCCGTATCTTGCGGGCGATAAATTCACGGCAGCCGACATTTCGGTGACTTACGCCCTAGAGTTGGCGCAAAGAAGTGGCGGCGTCGCCCTCGGCGAGGCAGAGCGGGCCTATGTGGCCCGCACCAGCGGACGCGACGCCTACAAGCGGGCCATGAATACATGCCACGCCACAAGAGCATGGGCCGCCAAGGTGGCCAGTCGATGACCGCTTTTGGCGCTCAACCGAGTACGAAGCGACAGCCGGCTTGGCTCGATTGCAGCCATTCGAGCGGGCGGCAGCATCACCGATTGCGAATATCCTTAATCCTCAGCGACTTCCAACGCTGAATCGTCCCACGCCTCGCGCCGGATCGCCGCCAATCGCGGAAGCCATCCAGCCTTGGCGCCGACGCGTACTTCGATTCCATAGTGAACCGGGCACACCGGCTCGCGAAGATCCCCACCGCAACACACAGAGATCTTCACCGGGCGTGTCAACGATCTGACATTGTCGTCCCCACACACGCGCTCCATGAAAGATCGGCCGACGATGAAACGGCGCTCACGTCCTGCGGCACTCACGCAAATGAGTCCAAACGGGCGCGCCGCGGCCGTTATCAGGCAGCTATCGGGGCCTCGGGCATAATGTTTTGCAGTAGGTCGGCACAGTCGATGCACAGCTCGGGAGCCCGTAGCCGGCGGCTTGTCTGGACGCCGGTGTTGTGACAAAAGAATACAAACTGCGCGCTTGGAAATCCCGGGCGAACACCGAAATTTCCCTGAGATAACTCTGGTGATTACTTGACAGATAGTTGCGATGAGTCACTACGTTAGCTTCGGTAACTTTCGTTTCGAGACATTGACTGCGCGGCTCTGGCGAGCCGAACGCGAGATCAAGCTCACGCGCAAGGCCGCCGCCGTACTCGGCCGGCTCGTCGATCGCGCAGGGCATCCGGTGACCAAGCAGGAGCTGTTCGCATCCGTGTGGGGCAAGACGGTTGTGAGCGACGATGCGCTCGTGACATGCATTCAAGAGTTGCGCAAAGCGCTCGGGGACGACGCGAAGCAGCCCCGCTACATCGAGACGCGGCACAGGACCGGGTATTTATTCGTCGCCAACGTTTCACAAGGTGCTCAGGCGCAGACCGATGGGGCTGTGGCGCCCACCCAAGTTGCGACGGCGATCGCCGTCCTGCCTTTCACGGACATGAGTCCCGGTCGTGACCAGGACTATTTCTGCGAAGGTCTGGCGGAAGAATTGATCGACGCCCTTACGCAATTAGATGGTCTCCGCGTCGCCGCCAGAAGCTCCTCGTTCCACTGTCGGCACGCCGGCGTGGATGTGCGCGAGGCGGGACAGCGCCTCGGAGTCGGCGCCGTACTGGAGGGAAGCGTTCGCAAGGCCGGCGATCAACTGCGCATCACGGTGCAACTCATCGACGTCGTCAGCGGGTACCACACATGGTCACAATGCTTCGAACGTAACGTTGGTGATGTATTCGCCATCCAGGATGAAATTGCCGAAACCGTCGCAACGACTCTGCGAGGCAAAGCACTCTCCCAGCACGAAAGACTCGCCGTGCGGCGCCCGCAGATGGCTGCCGAACCCTACGAGTACTTCCTGCGCGGTCGCCAGCACCTGCATCGGATGCAGCAGCCCGATATGGACCGGAGCCGGCAGATGTTCGAACGGGCAATCGCGCTGGATGTGAGCTATGCACCCGCGTGGGCCGGCCTTGCGACGGTGCATGCGCTGCTGTTCGAGTGGCGGGGCGCCCGCGATGAAGACCTGCAACTAGCGGATCGGGCGAGTCATCAAGCCATGGAGTTGGCGCCAGGTCTGGCCGATGCGCACGTCGCGCGAGGCTTCGCGTTGTCGCTGCATCGACGTTACGACGAAGCGCAGGAGCACTTCGAAGCGGCGGCGCGCATCAATCCCCAGCTATTCGACGCGTATTATTACTACGGCCGCTCGGCTTTCGCGCAAGGCAAGGTGGAGCGATCCGCGGAGTTGTTTCGCAAGGCTTCCGAAGTTCGGCACGAGGATTTTCAAAGTAGCACCTTGTTGGGACAGTCCCTGACCATGCTCGGCCGAATCGATGAGGCAATAGCAGCTCGTCGCGAAGGCGTCGTGCGCGCAGAACGCATTTTGGCCTTGAATCCCCGGGACGGACATGCGCTCGCGATGGGTTCGCAAGCGCTCTACGTGATAGGTGAGGTAGATCGCGCGATGGAATGGTCGCGCCGCTCGCTCGAGTTTTATCCCGATGACATGAGCGCGCTCCTCAACGCGGCCTGTTTGAGAGCCAAGGCCGGATTGAAGGAAGAAGCCTTGGAGCTGATTGAGAACGTCTTCAGCCGGGGATGGGGCAAACGGGACTGGGTGGAACACGATCCGGATTACGACTGCCTGCGGGACGATCCGAGATTCCAGCGAGTCCTCGCGCAACTCAAGTGAGCTGCCCGAGCTCACCGCGTAACACTTTACGATAGACCGCCCAAAATAATTCCCAAGTAATCCCAGAGAAATCCCGGCATTCGCCCGGGACTCCCAAGCGCCGCCGCCCCTACTCTCTTCTCACACCGCGTCCATTGCGAGAAGCCGGCCGATTACGTCCGAGCCGTCCCCACGGAGACAGTGCAATTCCGGCTCTCCTACAACATCACGATGGATCAGCCTTCGTTCACGGCTTTGAGGGCCGCGGGAAACATAAGCGTACGCACGGTTGGCAGTGGAACG
>Ga0307515_10011015_pt1 | contig 17228 bp, 7 predicted proteins | sample 17_EM_MG_FD_194513 | JGI IMG/M metagenome (GOLD analysis project Ga0307515, IMG submission 194513) | Populus trichocarpa ectomycorrhiza microbial communities from riparian zone in the Pacific Northwest, United States - 17_EM | ecosystem: Host-associated > Plants > Roots > Unclassified | place...
AAGCTCAGACCAAGAAATCGATTGCGGATATTGGAATATCCGCACCGTCCGCTAAGCTGATTTAGGACGGTAATCGTTTTCTTAGTCTGAGGGACTTTGGCGAGATTTGTAGGAAAACCTAAACACCATTTATATGAGAAGACCTTATTAACTTTGACGAAATTGATCTACCCTCCTACAATACCTATCGACATAAAAATTACACTAAATTATAGAGAAAAGCCTACTCTATAAGTTATGAGATCTTTAGCTCCTTATATACGCGCGATGTTAAGAGGAATTCGTCACCGTAGAGGCTCTAATTCTACCTCTGCACTACCAAGCCACGCAGTAAACACTAACGCTAAACGCCTACGCCGCCAGCCCTCTCCGCAACTAGCGGATATTCCACCTACTAGTCGGATAAAGATATTAAAGAAAGAGAAGGTTAATATTGTTAGGGACCTTCTACATTAATAGGGCTAGTCTTTTTATAGGCTGGTTTTTAAGTTCTTAGAAAGCAAGAACGGGCATAGAGGTAATAGGAAGAAGAAGAAAGTAGGGGACCTGCTTATTACTTTATTAGAGGATAGAGAAATATAAGAAGAACTTATTAATAGGGCTAATATTTATACGATGCTAGTAACCTATACTATCCGCTGTATCTGGAAAGAGCTTTACCAACTATAATTATAACGCGGCCCCTTTAATATATAGACTCTAGATATAGAGTTTTAGAATATTAACCTTAAGAATGCAGCTAAGTTTATTTAGTAGTACGGTCTGCTGCTATTCTAGCTTATTAAGGGGATATCCGCACTAAATAGAGAGGAATATAGTTAAGATCCGTATAGCGGATATATAGTTATAGTTACTTTTATATTCCTCCTAGGGTTCGCCTAAAACTCTATAAACGGTTTTGCCTATCTACTTAGTCTATATCTTTAGGCGCTTAGTATAAAGCGCTATATACTATCTTTTCTATATGGCCTTAGTCTAATTAATAGTTATATAACTTTTAACGCTAAAAAGCTTAGGCTAGCTAAACGTTCTAAAGAAGGTCCTACTAATTCTACTAGTACTTCTAGCGCTAATAACCTTTAAGAAACTAATTAAGTCTCTATCTATTTATAATAATATCTACATTATCTATAATAACTTTAACTATTGCTAAAAGACTTAATATTAGGTTATTAGTAAGATTAGCGAGTTTAATTTATATACTATGGGAAAGATCTTACGCGGAGTATATATACCTAAAGGGGGCCTTAAGCAGTTAATATTAAACAACACCTGTTAACTTAAGCTAGATAAGGTTATTAATATAGCTAGGAATAAGTTTAATAACCTCTAAAAGCGGATATTTATAAGTTTTATTACAGACGCTATTTAATACGCGTATCCTACTGCGGTTAATGGTATATTTAACTCTAATACGGATATTAAATATCCGCGTATACTAGCAGTTAATATTCTCCCTTATAGAAGGATAAAGTATGTAACTTTAGGACCTATTCTAGATAGCGAGGCTTTTATTAATAGCAATTATTGCGTAATAGAGAATATCTTTTTAGACCAACTGCAGTATAATTACGAAACCGCTTTTAACGACTGGCTATTCCTAGTATACGGAGATTAGAAGACCATAAAGCTTATCTAATTATATAAAAAGGAGCGGGTTAAGGCGGAAGGTGCGTACAATAGCTATAAGTAGGTGTTGCCTATTTTAGGGCTATGGTATATGCGATTAAACTTCCTGTATATAGTTATGCGTACGTTCTATAGGGGTAAGCAAGCCGCGTAGCAGTTTTTAGCGCTCTACACCTATATAAATTACCTAGGTCGGCGCAATATTCCTAAAGGGGGGGCCCTATTTTATTATATGGAAGAGCTAATCCTCTAAAGCTTTAACGCTCGTGTTATTGCGTTATTTTTGCTCTATATCCACAATAAGTGTAACATTAAGGTAGATAGTAAGGCTGAGTGATATATATAAAATCTATCTCCGCAGCAATTTCTAAAGCATATTAAGGATATCCGTATAGCGGCTTTTTTAAGAGATATATGCCGCGATGCAAATCAGCGTACGTCTGATTATTTAGAGCTACCTACTAACGCACGTTAGTTAGTAGTGATGTCGTCCTCTATAGGTATATTAAGCTCCGCCGCTAATAATTATAATATAGAGTTCTTTAATTATATCCGGTTCCTATAGGTTATTAATACTTATAAGCTTCTAAAATACGCCATTAAGTATGCGGATATCGGACTACTAAAGCGTATAATCCCCTACCTTTACTTATACTTCGCTAGAAGCTTATTAAAGAACTATATATATAATATGCTAATCCTATAGCAACTAGTTAGAATAAGTGCTTATAATTTAGTGCTTTAACGGGCTATCCTTGCTAATAGTTTAGTTAACTTTTAAGGGCGGCTAGATAGCTTCTTTAAGACGGATCGCCTTAATAAACTACTAAATCTTTAACTTAAGGAGTTGCTCTAAATGTGTGGGAATTCGACGTTTGGTATAGATAAGCTGTTTAAATAGAGTGTTCTTATAATAAGTTATACTAGTACGCTCCGCGATATTTTTAAGCATATATTTAGTAAATATATAAATAGCGAATGTGCGACTAAGTCTTTAGCGCTAGATATCCGCTATCTTATAGATTAAATTAGGAAGGATTTAATTGTGTAATATAGGCGGCGCTTAGCAGATTTTAAGGCTTTTTTAATTCTATAGCGCGGATATAAAAAACTCGCAAAGGATGGCGTAAATACATTTAACGCCTTCCTATTAACTGCAGCCGGTTTACTATTTAATCCCCTTATATATAGCTTTAGTGATATTAACAAGAATATAGAGGTACTAGGAGAAGCTGCTAAATATATTTATATAGTTTATTATCCTAATATTACACCTATACCTCTACTAATGTATATAATAGTTAGTGTATAACTTACTTAATAAATACTAAGAGTAACAGTAATTTATTGTTTTAATTGCGGATATACTTTTATTATGCGTTAGCGTATACAAAACATTAGGTTTAAGGTACCTACTATTCTTTAACTTAAATTAGAGCGGCTCTTATAGGGCGGTATTACTAATTTTAATATACGGATATCTTATATTAGCGGTTTACTATATAACCCTTATAAGGACGGATTTAATAAGGCTATAGATAATATACTGGAGGACTTTTAAATACTTAGGCTTATGGTACGTTTCTGTCTTAATATATTAATCGAGTTCTTTTTATTAATATTAACTCTAGCCAGCGTATAATCTTCTTAGTGCGTAGTATATAATATAGCAGTAGGCTATTTTATAGTGTAGATATATAAATATCTTTATCTTAGCTTATACGGATATTATAATATTAATTAAGTATATCTATTAAATATAAGGCAGAGACTTTATTCATATAAATATAGTAGCAAAAAGGTATAAGCTATTATTTTATTATTATAAACTAGCAACAACGGCCAACCCGCAGCAACAGCTAACTTATATCTACCTATATTCAATATCTAGTAGCCTAGCATTGCGTATAAATATAATAAAACTACGCCTTAAAAACGTAAGCTTATCCTTTATCTTACTTAGAGAATCTTTAAACTTATTAAACCGGCGATCTATAGCTTAAACATCTTTTACTATATTAGTTACCTATTTATAAACTATATTAACGCGCGCAGAAATAGTAATTGCTAAATACACCCTAATAGACCCGGCGCTAGCGGAAGCGGTAGCAGCAATAGTAGTACCCGGCGTGCTAGTAATTGCTAAAAGGGTTAAAGGAGCAGCGGTAGAGTGGGTGCCTCTATAACTATATATACTACTATAAGTAGGAGTCTTAATGGCGGGAGAGGTCTTAGTAGAGGGAGGCGTAGTAGCGTGGGCGGGGATAGTGCGAGAACAAAGCTATGCGGATATTAGTAATATCCGTATTATTAACACGCGGATATTATACCTTCTTAGTAGGCGTTTTAGCTAGACTATTAGCAGAAGCTAACTTCGCATATTTTTTACCCTAAGGCGTAACCGGCTCTAGATTTAGTAAACCTTTTTATATACGTATTAGCTAATAGAATAATAGTATATTATTAGCACATACCTTTCCGTATAACCTACCACCTATATAATATCTTAAGCACGTACCCCTAAAATAAGGCCTAAAGTCCTTCTTATAAACGTAATATTTATAGCTATACTTCTTAAATAGAGCGCATAGCGGGTTACACAGCTTACTAAAGCTACCCTTAATATTCTAAACGTGTGTTAATATCCGCTAGTAACTTTCCTTTATATTCTCCTAAATACCAGTCTTTAGAGTATACTATTTATTTGCTAACGGCACTTAGATAGAAAGGCGCTTGTTTATGTTTATGGTACTGCGAAGATTATAAGGGCTGTAAAGATTGCGAGGGCTGCGGAGATTATAAGAGTCGGCGTTATTAAGATCTTTATCTTTACCGCTATCTAAAGGTTCGCTATCTAAAGAAACCTTATAAATGTTTAGGTTATTATAAGAGGTAAATTAGTAGATAAGACATTAAAATAGTATAACTAACATATACGATTTAATAGCTATCTTGGCCTTTAGATTTATATTAGCAGCCTTTTTAGCCTACTTTTTAAGAAAAGAAGATAAACGAGCCTTATTAAGTCTCCTTTTAGAAGTATTAGGTGGCGGTAGCAGAGAGGCGGACGGTAAAGAAGCGGATGGCAAAGTAGTCTATAGCAAAGATACAGGTAACGGAAAAACAGGCAGCAAAAAGGTGCGTGGATTTTTAGCAGATTTCGTTCTATTTATATTTTCGTCGTCTACTAAATCCTATAAAGAGCGCTTCGGTATATATTTTCTAAAATCACATTAGCTACAGGCATAATCCAGTATTAAAAAGCTTACTCTTTAGAAATAGAGTCTAAAGGCTTAGTGAGAGTAGCTATGGCGCGCTCAATAGCATCTTTATTTATTTCGCGCATATTAAGTTTCTTAACTGCCTAACTGCTATTATTTGCATTAATATTATTTATAGGTGTAAATAAAGGCATTATAGATAGTAGAATGCTAAGGGATAGTAGATAAAACAACAATAATAAAGTTTGCGGTGCGGTGCTATAAGGTAAAAGGTTAGTAGAGGAAGAAGAGGTACGGAGGCTGATTAAATGTAAATATCTATGCTACTAATTTTATTAAATTAGCTTACTAACAAATAATTACTACTATGGTAACTTACCTTAGTAATTATCAACAGTGCGGATATATAAATATCTTCATCTTAGCTTGTGCGGATATCGTTATCTTAGCTTATATGGATATTATAATATTAATTAAGGATATCTATTAAATATAAGGCAGAGACTTAATTCCTATATATATAGCAGCAGAGAGGTAAGAGTTACTATTTTATTACTTTAAACCTATAATAATAGCCAACCCGCAGTAATAGCTAACCTATATCTACTTAAGTTCTATATTTAGTAACCCAGCGTTGCGTATAAGTGTAGTAATACCACGCCTTATAAACGTAAGCTTATTCTTTATCTTACTTAGAGAACCTTTAAGCTTACTTAACCGGTGTTCTATAGCCCGAACATTTTTTACTACCTTAGCTACCCGTTTATAAACTATATTAACGCGCGCAGAAATAGCAATTGCTAAATACACCCTAATATTTTCCGTGCTAGTAGGAGTAATAATACTAAAAGCAGCACTAGGCGTGCTAGGAATTAGTAAAAAAGTAAAAGGAGCAGTAATAGAGCGGGTGCCTTTACGGCTATGCATATCGCTATAAGTAGGAGTCTTAGGGGGAGGGGAGGTCTCTAAAGGGGGGATAGTGCGGGTATAAAGCTATACGGATATTAGTAATATCCGTATTATTAAAATACAGATATTATACCTTCTTAGTAGGCGTTTTAGCTAGACTATTAGCAGAAGCTAATTGCGTACGTTTTTTGCGCTAAGGTATAACCGGCTCTAATATTAGTAAACTATCCTATATACGTGTTAGCTAATAGGATAGTAGTATACTATTAGTATGTACCTTTTCGCACGACCTACCACTTAAGCGATATCTTAAGTATACACCTCTAAAATAAGGCCTAGAGTTCTGCTTGTAAACGCGACATTTATAGTCTTGCTTAACGTATAGAGCGTATAGTAGATTACGTAGCATACTAGAGTTACCCTTAATATTTTAGATGTGGGTATATATCCGCTAATAAGCTTCTTTTATATTTTCCTAAGCACCAGCTTTTAGGGTGTACTATTTATTTACTAACGGCATTTAAATAAAAAGGCGCTTATTTATGTTAATATTTAATATTATAGCTTAGGTTATACGGAGCTTATAAGGGCTGCGGAGGTTATAAGAGGATAGAGGAGAGCTTTTGGGAGAGTTGACGTTATTAAGATTACTCCTTTTATCGTTATCTAAAATCTCTAACATTTCTATTAGGTTACTATAAGAGGTAAATTAATAAATAAGACACTAAAATAGTATAGCTAATATATACGATTTAAAGGCTATCTTATACTTAATATTTTACGTAGCAATTCTATCAGCCTGCCTCTTAAGAGAAGCAAAAGTATAACGATAATTAAACTTTTTAAAGGCAGTAGGCGGAGAAATAAGCGGCTTAAAGGTACGCGGTAAAGAGGCAGGCAGTAAAGAGGTAGGCAGTAAAAAGGTAAGTGGATTTCTAGCGGATTTCGTAATAGCATTATTATAGTACTCTGCTATATCCAATAAAGAGTACTTTAGTACATATTTCCTAAAATTATATTAGCTATAGGCATAATTTAGTATTAAAAAGCTTACCCTTTAGGCAGAGACCCTAGAGAATTAGTAAAAGAAAAAGCGTCCTTAAAAGCGTCCTTAATTATTTTATTATCAACGTCGCGTATATTAAGTTCCTTAACTAAATAGCTGTTAGACGTATTTAGAAGTGTAAATAAAGGCACTATAGATAGTGGTATGCTAATAGATAGTAAATAAAATAATAACGGTAAAGTTTACGGTGCGGTGCTATAAGGTAAAAGGTTAGTAGAAGAAGAGGTGCGGAGGTTAATTAAAGGTAAATATCCACGCTGCCGATTTTATTAAATTAGCTTACTAATAAATAATCGCCGCTATAACTTACTATAGTAAACATTAACCACCTTATATACGCTTATTTATAACACGCAAATTCTTTACTATTAAGTTGCTACTAATTAAACTAAATAGGTGCCGTCTAGTTAACTTACAAAGTAATATTAATATAGAATTACTGCTTGGCTAAGGTGCTGGAGAAGGGTTATAAGTAGATATTAGGTTTACTTAGTAAGCGGATTTCTTACTTTTAAAGTGCGCAGATATATTCTTTTATTTCTTTTTACTGCGAGGTAGACCTAATAGCTACGTTACATCTAAAACCAAGGGCGGAGATTAAGTACTAGGCTGTAGGTTCTAAGCTGCGCGTAGCTTAGAGAGCGGAGATTAAATATTAGGCTATAAACTTTAAGCCGCACCTAATTTAAAAGGTAGAGATTAAGTATTAGCCTATAAACCCTAGACCTTAAAGTTTCCTAGAAGTGGAGATTTAGTATTATAACTTAAATCCTAAGTCTTAGGATTTTCTAGGAGCGGAGATCTAATACTATATTGCGAATTCTAAATTTCCGGATTTCCTACTACCTGGGAACTAGTACTATGCTATAGATCTTAAACCTTGGGATTTTTTGTAATTAAAGATTTAGTGCTATGTTGCGAATATTAAACCTTAGGGTTATCTAAAAGTTAAGACTTAATATTATACTATAAGCTCTAATACTTAGACTGCCCTAAGGATTTAGATTCGATGCTATACTATAGGCTTTAATATCCGGATTGCTCTAAGGGCTAAATATATAGCTGTTAAGATAACTGCGATAGAGCGGCATGTGTAGTTTAGGACTAGTTCGCCTATAAGTCTTAGGTTAATATAAGCTAAGATATTTAAAACTTAGTAATATCTGTTTACGAGCTAGATGCTAATAATAGCTATAAGGGCGGTAATACTTCGGTTTATAACGGTTAATTAAAACTAGCACTCTTTATAGCTAATACACTAATAGGTTTCCTTTAACCCACTAATAATAAAGGCGTTTATAACGAGCTTTTAAATACAGTAACACGTCTACTAGATTGCGACGCAGCCTATAAAACACTAGTACTAAAGTATCGCGTTTCTTTCTTACGAGTAAAGTAAATAAGCGCGTCCACTTTATCTCCTAGGAAGCTGTAATCCTATTTAGGTAATATCCGCTTAAGGCCCTTATAAGTTAGTAGAGGTTAGATATAGAGTATATAGATTTAATTATTAGATATAATATAACTAAAAATTAGACTCTAAACTGCATCCTAGTATATTATATTAAGCTATCCTTTAATCCACTTCTTAACACTTATAAATAGATCCTTTAAGTACTTACTCTTTGCAATATTCTTAGTATATAGTATAATAATATTATACTCCTTATAAGCCTATAATAAATTATTGTAATTAGAGCAATAGTATAGACCTCTAAATAATAGACTCGTCTCCTTATATAGCTTGAGTAAAATATTGCATAGATATCTAGTAGCTTTATTTACATATAATAAAGCCTTGTAGTAGGAACTACGGTAGGCTTATTAATGGGCTGGGTATATAAGTAAATAAGAAGTTAATAACGTAATAATAACTAGTGGAGTAGTTGCCTAATAGATTAACTCTAATTATATTCTAAGATTTACTACAAAGGAGAGAACTATCTAGGTAGGGACTGTGGTCCTTTAAATACACAACCGTACTCCTAAGAAATCCCCTTAGTACGTAAGATACGTGTGCTCTATCTGCTCTATTATAGATCCTACGGATTATATAGATTATATAGATTACGTTATATAACCTCGCTTACTATTTCTTATTATATAGCTCTATCGGCTCTATCCTAAACTATACCTAAATTAACTAACTAGCTTCTTCCGACTCCTCTCTAAGTAGTTATAATATTATACTTAAAGCGTCTATAACACTATCTCCCTCCTCTTTATCTTTGTCCTTAAAGATTCTAAATATCTCTAAGTCGTTTACTAGAGGTATAATGTCCATCTAATTAATTTGGTTAATATTGTTACTTATTATACCTAAAGCCCTTACTTCCTTATCTATAGCTCGTTGGTCCTATACCATTGCTATAATATTATCTCTTAGTAAGATTATACCGTCTCCATATTCTCGTTATTTAAAAGAGGGGTTAGTCTATATTACGTTAGCGAGTCTATCTTCACGATAACCGTCCTCTTACTTAGAGTGCACTAAAGCGAATATTCGTTTGTCCTATAATGTTCGCTCTATCTAGGGTTACGATCGTCCGAAATGTGAATCCTAATCTAACCAGATTCGGAAGGTCCGGATCCTGACCGAAATTCTAAGCCGGATCCTCTATATTTTAAAGGCCTAGATTTTAACGATTCTCTAGGATTTGTATGAGAGATTTTGGAGATAATATTACGATGCATGACGTCAGGCGATTATAGGATTTTATTAAGGTAGTAGTATTACATAGAGGCTTTAAATCGGCGGGTTTCCTCCCAGTTTAAAAGCTGCTGAATTATAATTAACTCCCGTTATAGAGCCGGGTTCTCTATATAGCCCTCCCCTACTTCCGCCGCCTTATCTTCCACCTCTATAAGTTCTTTTGGTGTTGTATTTTGTTATAGGATTTGGTTAAGGACTCGTTCGTTAATATATATATATTATAGCATATCAACATACTATGGCGTCAGCTGGCTTCGAAACTTATTTATTAGCAGCTTTAGGATACTAAAAGAACGCTCTAACGCTACTAAATTGGCAGGCGTACGAGTAACTCGTAAAGCCAGAGGGCCAAGTTTAGGGTAGGAAGCTTAAATATACTCCTAAAAGACCTCCTTCTTTTTAGTATACTGCCAAACTAAAAGGCCTCTATTAAAGCGACCCTCCTTCCTCCAGAACTTGTTAAATTGCTCTATTATGGCAACGTAATTAACTCTCTACTTTATAAAGAAGTAATGTAATATATTCCTTTACTGCGGCTTAGTATAATAAGGCAAATTAACGTCGCCGGCGTAGCGTGGATTAAGAAGGTAGGCAATAACGTGGAGGTCCTTAATTTAAGTCTTATATCGTAGTTTAAATGTGCAATTAATAATATAAGCTATATTAGTATTTTTAAGGGCCTCTGGCAACTTTGTAAGTTCGATTAAATAATTTCTAATATTCCTCTAGTGAGGAATTACGTTACCTATTATGGCTCTGTCAGATTCGCTTATCTTAATGGCGTTATTAATAGGCGCGAGTAATCTATATAGAAATTAAAGCCTTTACTAAAAGTCCTTATCCCACACTAAGGTGTCGAGCTTCCTAATTACTAAGTCCTTTTCGTTTACATCTTCGAGAGCTATTATTTAATTAAGGAAGAGCTTCTGCAGGGCTGCCCGTTTCTTATTAATGCTTTTTACTATTACGAGCTAAGTACCCCATCTAGTAATGTATGATAGAACGAAGGCTATTGCCTTACCGTTGGTTTCTATTATGCATTCGCGTAGAGCTCTAAGTTACTTTAGTAACGCCTAAAATACGGTAATAATTGAGTAAGCTTTACTTGCCATTTGCTAGAAGTAGACAACTTCCTAAATAATATCTTTTACTAGAAGTTATAGGCCGTAACTATCGCAAGGCACGAAGAAGACGTAAGCCAGGTAAGGATCTTTGGTAGCTTCCTTCCAAGCACTCCTTATTATATTATAAGTATCCGTCGCCTATAAATTAAGTCGCGATAGGTCGTTATTAGTGAGCTTAGAAGCCTTATTAATTAGCCAATCTGCCGTCTACTTCGCACTAACTATTTATTTAGATAAGACTTCTAACTTAATATAAAAGGCGCTAACGCTAAGTACGCTTGTATAGAGGTTCTGCACTTATTGCTTTCTAATATTCATCGACTCGTTGGTTACTAAATTAAGTAAGGCGCTGGCAGAAATATGAGGGAGGACGCTGCTTTAAATCGTCTTATAGCAATCTGCCCATAAGTTAGTATACTGTTTTCTATAGTAATTACTAAGAAAGTAGTATATTTACCTATGAGTAGGACACCTGCAAGGTCCTTACGATTAGGAAGAGTTAGCCCTAGATGCGTAGCTTTAATGGCGGCTCTTATATATTCCTAGTGGTAGTGGTTAAACAGTAGGCCTCCCATATATACTACCATAGCGTATTTAAGTCGTAGGGCCTTGTAAGCAATAGGACCAAGTGCTAGAATAGTAATCTAACTTTGTTTTAGCTGTAGTTTAGTTAAATCCTTTGCAAATAGTAAGGCTTTATATTTCTCGCAGCTAGATAGGTGAGCACGTAGTAGGTTAATTTTCCACAATCGTTTGTAGCCGCAATAGGTACATTAGGCTCGCTTAGTCTTCGCGCCGTCCTTCCTAAACTTCTAAAAGGCGGCTACGACATCAAGATCCTCATTTCTACCACGTTTAGTAGACATATTAGTGGTAATAGAGCTTTTAAATCGTTAGGAAGATAACAATTTAGTTATAGTAGGGGGCCGTGCGAGTAGATTTGCACGCTGACATAATAACTTTAATTAAGGTTACACTAATCAGAGGCCTAGGATTTTAAAAGACGCTAGTAACTGTCCGAAACCTAACCGTAATTAATTCGGACGTCCGTAAATCCACCCCTAGCTCTATCTCTAATACTAAATATACGCGACCTATTACTCTTAATAGTCATCTAGTTCCTTAATTAATTTGTCTTAGGGTTTTATATTTAATCTGCTGCTACGTAGCTAGATAATAAACTATCTATTGCTCTTACGGAACTTTATTATTTTTATAATGCTAAATAAGAGGCTGCCGATGCTTAATAACGGGCCCTTAAGTCTCGTCTTGCGGCGTCCGCTCGGTTAATCCGTCTTAAGAAGGTTTATAAAAAGGTTCGTTCTAAGAAGTAGAAACTAGTAGAATAAGGTTTATAGAAACTTAGCGATAAAAGAACGGATTCTCTTCTAACTAAGAAGGAAATAGATCCAAGTAGTTCGGCAACTACTCTTCTTAGGTCCCCCTTAGGTAATTTATTTTTTAGCAATCCTTTTTTATTAATGCTACCTAACCTAATCTTTTCCGATACTCCTATACCTTTCCTATAGCGTTCTTTAAATTCTTTAGTGGCTCCTAGGTAGTCTTATTATAGCCTATCTACTTAACCTTATACTATATTTTATTATTAATATCCTTATAACTAATAATCTTTAAAACTTACTATTTGTCTTCTTCCTGTCCTCTATATATATCTACTTTATAAACTAGTGGCTTAATATTTCTATATACTGGCTCTAGCATTGCGATGTACTATATAGGGTAGATCTTTATTTTAGCTGGTAAGTTTAACTTAAACGTAACCGGTAAAATCCTTTAAATGATTTTAAAAGGTCCTAGTCTAACATAGTTTAACTTCTTACTTAGCCGTTAACTCTTAAAATTTTTATATAGTAGCTATACTTTATCTCCCTCCTTAAGATCTGGTCCCTTAGATCTCTTAGTATTATAGTACTTTTTTATTCTCTCTTATACTTTCTTTACTAATTCTATAAGGTCTATATAAATATTTATTAACGTCTTTATTCTTTCTTTAGCTATACTACTTATTTTCTTTATTTATTATAGTAATAATAATATTCTTAGCTTATATCCGTAATTTGCCTTAAATAATAAGGTGCCTATTCCCTCTTAAGGTATTATATTATATATAAACTATATAACTAGTAATAATAATACCTAATTATTCTATACGTAATTAATATAGTACCTTAAATACTACTCTAGTGTCTAATTTAATCTTTTATTTAACTATCTGTCTGCGGATAATATATAGTAGAAGTTATTGCTCTAACTCCTTACTCCGCTAAAAATACCTCCTAAAATGCTGCTATAAATCTTAAATCCCTATCCGATATAATTTTGCTTAGTGCTCTATATCTTATAAATACTTCTTTAATATAAATTCTAGCGACATCTTCTGCTAATATTTCTTCTATATATACTTTAAAGTATCCCTACTTTATAAGCTTATCTACTATTACTAAAATTACGTTATAATCTTGTCCGGTAATAGGATCTTTTAACTTTAGTAACTTAATAATAAAGTCCTATAATATAACCTCCTATAGTCTCTCTGGTATTTTAATAGGTTATAGCTCTCTATATAGCCTATACCTTATTAGTTTATTCCTTTAGCAATCTAGATATTCCTTTATAACTTTTTATGCTAAGCCCTAGATTCTATTAATAATTGTCTGTACAAGTAGAGGTTGTAAATCGTATTACGCGCAGAGCGTATACGGCAGGGGCCGCATAGCGTAGCGTAGGTCACCTAACCACCTACGGCCCGATAGATAGCCCAACCTTTACTACCCCTTTCTTTCTCTTTTGGTAGACAAGATAGAACACGAATAAACCAAGAACCAGAACTACTATATTGCAATTGCAGTACCCCCCCAGGTGATACCAACACTGATTAGTGATATTACAGATCAGCTAGGTGTTATTACGAAGAGAGATAATACGCGATCGCTCCTACCAAGGCCCGTTGATCGTGTCGCGTTTACTAAGGAGAACCCTTCCTATATAGGCCCTAGGAACTCAAAGAACCGACTCCTACTAAGGCTTTATTTGGTTCGCGTCCACCACGCAAATCAATACCCAGTACGACCTCTTTACTAAGCGCTAGTACACCCAGCAGCGTTAGCAGCACCCCTACCTACACTACGACCTACACCACGACCCTACACCACGACCCTACACCACGACCTACGCCAGTCAATCATGTCCGACACAGGAATCCAACGTCCGAACTGGGCCAACGGGATTACCCTAACCAGCGAGACCACCACAGAAGATATCACTAACTATATTAACTTCAAAATTAATAAGTATATTAAATAGGACTTTAAAGATAAAAGCTTATGGGAATTATATTAAGAGGACTTTGACAATTTTAAGGTATAGACATTTAAAGACGCTAATAAGCTTATACTTAAGGGACTTAAACAACTACTCCGACGTAATGGGGTATGGGTTTTTAATAAGAAAAGCAAATCAGTACCACAAGCACTGTATGACGTTGCCTATAAGGACGACCCTACGGAATAATCAGATAAAGAAATTAAGCTATATATCAACAATAAAGGACCCTTTAATTCGTATATCATCAACCGTCGCCTTAAATCACGTTTATTAACTCCCTTAACCTCACCTACCCTAACCCCAGCTATCTTAAATAACCTCCCTACGGCCGAGCTTTCCTCGCCTACGGACGTCACGGCTCCCCCTACGAACGTCACGGCTCCCTCTACGGACGTCACGGCTCCCTCGCCTACGGACGTCACGGCCCCCCCTACGGACGTCACGGCTCCCTCTACAAACATTACGGCTCCCCCTATAAACGTCATAGCTCCTTCTACAAAAGTCATAGCCGCCGTTAATTACGGTAGAGACTTAGCAACCCTAGTAAAGATGTATATAGAGGAAAGCAAATATAGTAGAGAGGACGATAACTTTAACCGCAAGCTTATAATCTTTAATGACCTTTATAATAGAGTTAATATACTATAAGAGGTAAAGATTAAAGGCTTTCTAATAATACTATATGGTATTGCTCTTAACTTCTACTATAAGAATAAGGTAACCTACACCACCTTTAACAGCATCTGCAATGCCGTATACAACTATTTTAAAGGACTGGAATATAAACGTAGAATTTTAATAAAGTGGAATGCTATTACTCTTAAGATAATAATAATAAAAAATGAAAGCAAGTCTACAGGGGACTATCTACAGCTACTGCTTAACAACCTCCGTTATTTACAGCATGGTCTTAACACTAACCTCCACAACGACGATTTCCTATATAATAAGCTCATTATCGCTTATTAAGACGTCGCTGCTTACCAGGCAGCTTGCTTAAACCCACCTACTATACTCACTGGCCTTATGAACAGCCTACGATCATTAATTGTCACTTATAAGAAGATTAATAGTACTATAGGACAACCTGCTAATGTATTCTTATAGCCTACAGAATAGCCTACGGACGTATTCTTTACTAACCGTTGCTACTACTAACTGACGTCTTAACCAAGTTTATTAAATAATCGTTACAGCAATAACGTCAGGACGTGCTTCGTGTATAAGAAAGGAGACTATTAGTTAACTAGGCACACTAAAGAAGAACGTAACGAAGTAAAAGAAGGATTTAAGAGATATATCCACTAGTACCTTACGGACAACGATATTAACGACAATTTCGATAAGGATATAGTTCCGACTGCTACTAGCGGCAATTTCTTCTATAACAACTATAGTGTTAAGCACTTTATAACTTCAAATGGGCCAATACTAATTAAAACTGCTAAGAATATAGTCACGTTTATAAACAACAATGCCTTTATCCACGGCCTCACCGGTAGTATAGAACCTAGTAGTACGGAACCTGGTGGTACGGAACCTGGTATAGCAAGACGCAATAATAAGGGCAAAAACGCCACCTACTTTTGCGATAACGATAACGACGTTAATATAGAGAACCTTACTGTTAACATTGACTTCCTTAACTGTCATTTCAACGACAACGGATAGAACTCAGCCCTTCCACCTATTTTACCCTATAGTCTGCAACAGCTCTATAACTCTTATACCTTCCAAAGCCGCCACACCTTCGGTTCTAACTTTAACTACGCTCTATTACGGGACACCTCAGTAACACCTTATACGCGCCTACCTGTCTCCACTACAATATTCGCAATATCTATAGCGATATCCGCAATATCCGTAACGATATCCGCAACGTCTGCAATATCCGTAATATTCGCAATACCCAAGACATTCGCGATTACTACCCTAAGCACCTGTTAACCTATATACTTCTCCTTTATACTTTCTTACCTTCTTTTATTTTTATAAATGTCGCCAGTGTCTATATAAGTAGAGGTTATAAATCGTATTACGCGCAGAGCGTATGCGGCAGGGGCCGTATAGCGTAGCGTAGGTCACCTAACCACCTACGGCCTAATAGATAGCCCGACCTTTACTACCCCTTTCTTTCTCTTTTGGTAGACAAGATAGAACACGAATAAACTAAGAACCAGAACTACTATATTGCAATTGCAGTACCCCCCTAGGTGATACTAATAATAATATACTCCTCCTAGAGTCTTAATATTAAGCTTATAGCTCTATTATGTCCTTAAGTTAATCCTTTATAGAAATCTTCTATAAATTACTCTACTATGCTTCTTAGGATATACTTTACTTTTTAATTTTTATATATATCTACCTATAGATCTTCTAGCTATACTTTTAGAATTCTTTATACCTAAAAGCTTTTTAGTAATTTATAAACTCTATCTAGTTCTTTTTAAGTTATTATAATTTTTAGATAATTATACCTAATTATTCCGTCTATATCTTTTCGTAGTAAAGCCCCTAATAGCTTTTTATTGTTTTATAATTTAGCCTTTTAACTTAGAGCGTCTGCTTGTATATAATCTGTACCCTTAGTATACTAAATCTTAAAATAGTATTCTGTAAGCATCTCTGCCCATCTAACCTATTTTTAGTTAAGTTCCTTTGTTATTAGGAATCCTATTAGGTTTTTATAATTTATTTTAACTATAAATAGTTTCTCTATACCTTATAAGAATGTTCTTTATTTCTTTAGTGCTGTAACTATACCTAATAACTCCTTATTGTAAATGTTATAGTTTAACTCTGGTAGTATTATCTTTCAACTATAATATACTACTAGGTGCTATCTATCTTAATATTTTTATATAAAGTACGCCCCTAGTATATAATCTAATATATTTATCTCTATAACCGTTTCTAATTCTAGTTAATAAATCTTAAGAACTAGCTCCTAGGTAAATAATTCTTTAACCTTTCTAAATAGCTCCTAGTATTCCTTTTCCCATACCTATAGTTCTTCTTTTTTCGTTAATTATATAAATAGCTTAATATTCTTTAACTACTGCGCTATAAACCTTCTATAGTAATTATAAAACCCTAAGAATAATCTTAACTGCGTAACGTTCTCTAGTTTTTACTAATTTACTATAGCCTTAATCTTCTTTAGATCTATACTAAGTTAGCCTAGTTTAATAATAAATCTAATAAAATTGGTCTTTCTA
>Ga0307515_10011016_pt1 | contig 17228 bp, 1 predicted proteins | sample 17_EM_MG_FD_194513 | JGI IMG/M metagenome (GOLD analysis project Ga0307515, IMG submission 194513) | Populus trichocarpa ectomycorrhiza microbial communities from riparian zone in the Pacific Northwest, United States - 17_EM | ecosystem: Host-associated > Plants > Roots > Unclassified | place...
ACTATTAACGCGTCGCTTAACTGTGGTTCGGGACACGCTATATATCTTCTTAACGCCTCAAAAAGTCTTAATTTGGCCTAGCTTATAGGCCTAGACACCTAGGTCAACTCTACCTTCTCGAAAAAGGTCCTCTTACTGTTGCGGTGTTGCCATTTAGATAGTTGTTGGTTAACGCGTCACGCGTCAGGTAGGGTGGCCCACTGGCTTGTATGGCCCACTCGCTTGTAGATTACGTTATATAAAATAGCGCTGACTAACCGCGTAGAGATTAATATTGCTAATAATGCCGAATTACGCGCTAACGCGCAGTATGTCCTCGCCCTTATGCGTGCCATAAGGCCTAAAAACACGTCTTTAACGTACGATCTAAAGCAGAAGGAGTTTAAGGTAATACCCCCCCTCTCCTAAAAGTATCGCGGCCCGCGGCTAACGCGTTATCTAGCTCTAGGCCTTCTATAAACAGAAGTAGTACTATAACAGCAATACCGTTACAGAGGATAAGCTACTTCTCTTTCTCGTTAAGGAGGTTATAAGCTAGCCCTTAAAAAGGAAGAGCCGTAAAGCTAATATTAACGTACCCTAATGTTACGGCACTAGTAGAACTAGCAGAACTTAGCAGAACTTAGCAGAACTTCGCACCGGCAAGTTGCCACAGATTGCCGTATATTGTAATTATATAATATAAAGATCTTATAAAACACTAAACGGCGCTACTTTTCTTCTCCTTTCCTTTCCCTAGCTTTAGATTCTTGTTTATAGATAATCCAAATATATAGGCTTGCGCGTCCCCTTTACTATACCTATACCTTAATTAACTAAGTCGCTAATATTATTCAAAGCTTACTCTACTCTTTCTTCCTAAGAAGGAACTTAAATATATTTATAAGACTATAAATAAAATAAGAATATAGAATAGGACCCTAAGGATATTATTAGGACTATAAAAACAGGACCTAAAAGAAAAGAATAGAACCCTAAGGAAAGGACCTATAAGACATATATAGACTAGAACCCCTAAAGAAATTACCTAGAATTACTTAATACCCTTACCACTATACCATAAAATATAGTAGTAAGTAAAGTAGCTATAAAACCCTTAAATACTTTAAACAAAGAAATAATTAACGTTTTAACCCCCTAGGCGGAACTTACGGCTACTAATACTAAAATTAAACGACTGTAAGAGCTACTTAAAGCTAAAGATACCCCTATATCTAATAATAAGTCATTATTAAATAATTAAAGACTTGCTATAGTCCTTTAGGCCCTATCCTAGCGCCTTAATAAATCTACTAAGGCCTATATAGTACTAAAGCGGTCGGTAAAAGTTATAGACCCCCTACTACTTATAGATAAAACTAACCCTATATTTAATAATTAGAAGCTTTAATTATAGAGCGAGCTTAAAGTTAATATAGACTACTTCCCTAACGCCTAAACTGGAATAGCCTATATCTTTAGCCGTACTAGCGGAGACATTTAAATATATTTACGCCTATAATATACTAAAGACTTAGTGTAACAGAACCTTATAGCAAGTACTATAATAGGCTCGTTATTAGGCTAGGTGTATAGGTAATATAAATTAAAGTTAATAATATAATAATAACTGGTAGAGTAGTTGCCTAATAGATTTACTCTAATTATATTCTAAGAATTACTATAAGGAAGGAACTATCTAGGTAGGGATTAAAGGTCCTTAAATACACAACTATACTTTTATAAAATCTTTCTTATACGTAATATACGTATACTCTATCTACTCTATTATAGATTCTATAAATCCTATAGATTATATAGATCACCTTATATAACCTTAGTTACTATCCCTTATTATATAGTTCTATCGGCTCTATCTTAGACTATACCTAAATTAACTAACTAGCTTCTTTTAACTCCTCTCTAAGTAGTTATAATATTATACTTAAAGCGTCCATAACACTATCTCCCTCCTTTTTATCTTTGTCCTTAAAGATTCCTAATATCTCTAAGTCGCTTATTAAAGGTATAATATCCGTCTAATTAATTTAGTTAATATTATTGCTTATTATACCTAAAGTAATTTCTTCTTCTTTGACCGCTCGTCGTATTCGCATTATTGCTGCAATATTATCTCTTAGTGAAATTATACTATCTCCGTATTCTCGCTATTTAAAAAAGGGGTTAGTTTATATTGCATTGGCGAGCCTATCTTTATAATAACTATCCTTTTACTTAGAGTACACTAAAGCAAATATTTGTTTATTCTATAACGTTCGCTCTATTTCTAATACTAAATATACGCAATCTATTACTCTTAATAGTTATCTAGTCCTCTAATTAATTTATCTTAAGATTTTATATTTAGGACAGCGGTGGAGGGATACCCCCTAATTAATACACGGACACTCCCTAATTAATACGCGGACACCCCCTACTGATTAAGTTTAGTTCCTCCTTAATTAAGTTAGAATATCACGTGAATTTAGGTTATTTGCATCTACATCAGTGTGTACGTCGCGCGCCCATACCCAAAATATTACCTCGTATTTGCCTTACCTATTCCCACCCTCTAACTACTAAGCACCTCCGCGGCCGCCCGGCTGGCTCTATTTGCGTTAATACATTAACTCGTCGCGAGCTATTAGCATTTAAACAGAACATGGACATGTCTATGTGGCTAAGCGAGCACTGCAGCAGCACCCCTGCATCTTAGCAACACCAACATCATTAATATTCACAAAATTGAGCCTTGCTTGCTTACTTTCTATATTAGTCTTATTTAAGAGCTAATGCCTTATTTACTTAATTTCTAATAATTAATTATTGCTGTTAATAACTTAATAACCTATACGCTCGTCTAAACCTTCGCGAATTGCTTATAAAAACCTTAAAAACTTAACCAACGACGATATACTCGATAAGCCAAACTCCTTAGAGGTTACCTACCAGTCTTTCTTACCTTCCCCTACACCTTTAGGTTATACGCCGGCGTTATAGTCTCCATCCTCTATAATGGCGCCTCTCTCCGCGGCTTAACGTAAGACTTTAGCTGCTAAAAAAGCTAAGAAATAGCTCTAATAACTACACAAGGAGGACCTAAGGATTAGAAGAGCTTAGGTAAAGGAGGTTAAGGACTAGGTAACTAACTAAAAAATAAGACTCCTTTAGGAATAGGAGGACCGTACCAAAATGCTACGCGTTTAAAAAAAATAGGAAGATTAGGTAACTAAATTCTATATATTAAGCCTTGCTACGGTAATAGCGAGATCGGCTATAGTAGTATTATCCTTAACCCTAATTAATAAACTGGGTAAGTTACTCCCCTCTATAGCTAATATCCTAAATATCCTTCTCCCTAGCGTCCTAAATAAAGAGATACTTAAGGTATTTTGGGGCACTTTCTTGCCTAATAACCTCTCTTGCCTCCGGATATACTAGCTTTAGTTTAAGCCTTAGAATAATATCCTTATTATTAACAGCGTCCTTTTTATAAAACTAAAAGAAGGGATAATAAAGGACTACCTATTAGTTAAAGTGTGGGTAAAGGGCTTCCTTAACTATATAATAATTTTAATTATTATATATAAAAATCTTTCAGTAGATCTTATTCCCTAAATACTTACCTTTTATAATTAAGTTATCTGGCTATCTACTACCTACTAAATTACTCCCTTAATAACTATGGCCTTAGAGCACTACTCTATAGTTATTTAAAAGAACTAGTTAGAGCTAGCTAACTAGAAGATCTCTAGTAACTTTCTAGATATCTATTATAATCCTAGTACTTATAAATCCGTATCTATTTTAAAACGCGTATAAGTAAGTACTAATATCTTAAGGACCTGTTATAGCTTTAATAGAGGGAAGTGTAACCTAGGCAAGGATTGCAAGTTCCCATATACCTGCAGCAAGTGCGATGGCTCATATACTGTAAGGAATTGTAAGTAGTAATTACTAGAGGAAAGTATTAAGAAGGAAAAGGAAGAGGAGGAAGAGGATTTTATAGAGCTATACCTATACTCCGCCAAAACCGTATTTTACCCTTATAATATAGGTAGGCCGAATATAATACTATTATTTCCAGTCTTTCTGCCCTCCTCTCCTCTATAGGACTCTCCCTCCCCCTTAATTATTTAAGCGTGGGGGCGTTATCTATCCCTATACCCTGGTAACCTTTAACGTAATATTATTAGTATCCTAAAGTTTGGATACTAGATTAGGGTAGACCTAGAAATTAAGCTCCTCTTCTAAAAAAACTAAGCCTTAATAGCCGTAAATACGGTCCTAATCTTAGAGAAGATTAGCGCCGATCTAAATATAGGTAGGATTATAATAGCAATATCTCCCGTTATATCCTCGCCGCTAGGTTTAGTACCTAAAGCGGATAGGGGATGGCGCTATATTTATAACTTATCCTTACTATCTAGCCGATCTATTAATAACTTAATTCCTATAGTATTCGCCATACTATAATATTTAATAGTTAATTAGGTTCTCTAATATGTTATATATACAGGCCGTAGTTATATAATTGTTAAGAGGGATATTAAGGACGCCTTTTGGAATATCCTACTTTCTATTAAAGCTTAACGCCTTATAGGGTTCTCCTAGAAGGGTATAGTGTATTTTAAACGTTGCCTCTTATTTAGCCTTTAAACTGCACCCTTTTTATTTAATCTTTTTATGGAGGGATTCTACTAGATACTTATTTAATATATCCTAAACGCCACCTTAGAGCACTATCTAGATAACTTTATCTTTATACTTTCTAACGCTTCTATTTTCCCTTAATTGCTTAGTGTGTATAACTAATTAAGTAATAAATTAGGCATTCTATAAAACGAATTAAAGAATATTAAAGGAACCACAGCTAAAGTCCTAGGTTATATTATAGATACTCTAAAGTCTAAGCTGTATCTTTTTCCTTTAAAACAGGCCACTATAATTAAGGAGATTAATAAAGCTTTAAGTGGTAGATCCCTGACGCTGGTTTAGAGTTAAAAACTAGCTGGTAAACTTGCTTAGAATACCTAGGTAATTAGGCTTAGGCGTTTATATAACCGCTCTATTTAGGAGTTTATCTCCACTTTTATAAAGGTAGGTAGTTATCCTCACTAATAGCTGATAGCTGAACTTCGCCAAGACTTGTTATAGTGGAGGGATGCTCTTACCCTTTTAAATAGTATCCTCTTTTTTGACGATATGGATTAAAAATAATTCTATCTCTTTTTAGACGTATCTAGGATTCTTAGTTATAGGGCTTTCTTTTTTCTTAAGGACTCTTAAGGGATAATATAGCCGCCCTATTTGGTATCTCTACCCTAAGACGATTCTTTAAGCTGCTACCCTAATGTAGAATACCGCCTTGCCCTAATTAATAAGCGGGAGGTCTAAGTAATTACGACCTTATTCTAGCTCTAGGCAACGCGGTAGGAGTATAGCTTAGTCTATATCTATATAGATAATACGGTAGCACTCTTAGGATTCTAAAATACGGTGGTAAAAGGACTAGGTAATTACCCGCTCTATAAGATCCTCTAACTAGCCGCAGCCTATAATATTACGCTCTATATAGAGTGGGTTTCCTCTATAGAAAATAGGCTAGCTAATGCTTTATCTCGTTTTAATCGCGATAGGGTATTATTACTATACCCGTATTAGGATACTTCTAATTTACCGTTACTATACGTTTCTTTATTATATTAAATCTAACGCTAAAATAGGAGACCTAGTCCCTCTTAAAGACCTCCTACCCGATTTTTAGATAAAGGTAAAAGCCCCCTTAGAATGCTTCGGCCAACTATTATGGCACGGCCTCTCTAATAGAATGAGAGATTTATATTATTCCGTAATTAAAAGTTAGGAGGGCTACTGTGATCTTTACGGAGCGGTGAAGTACCTAGCGCCCCTCTACTACCTAGGAGAATAGATTACCTAATAGATCTTTAGTAATACTAGTTTAGGAATAAGCTGTATTAAGCCTACTATAGTTAGAGCCTATATTTCCGTAATTTAATCCCACTATATTAACGCTAATTATAATACCTCCGTCTTTAATAATCCTATTATTAAGAGGATCCTAGATGGTGTAATATCTATAAACCCCTTTACTACGGCTAAAAGATTGCTAATTACTAAAGATATTCTTACCTAATTAGTTACCTTAAATGCCCAATCCGTTAAGGATCTTAACTTTAATGCCGCTGTTACTACAGCCTTTGCGGGATTTCTTTATCTAGGCGAGATTACTTATACTAAGGCTTAGAAAGATAGCCACGCCTTCTTTACTATAAAATATACTAGAAACGATATAATGCTAGTAGAGGACTATATAATATTACGTCTAAAGCGTAGTAAAACGGATGTTAATTACTAAGGAGTCTTAATTATAATTGCCGCTTTAGGGCAACCTAAATGTGTAGTTTAAGCTATAAAACACTTGTTTAAAAATAACCCCTAACCCAAAAACGCCCCCCTCTTCTACTTTAAGAGATCGGCCTTTATAAGCTACGCGGTTAGGAATAAGCTAAAGTATAAAGTTGCTACTCTCGGCTTCTACTCTAAGCTCTATAACGGATACTTGTTTTAAAAAGGCGTTACTTAATACGCTTAAGATAACGGTTTTATAGACGGCTAAATATAGTAACTGGGCTAGTGGTCCTTATAAGCGTTCTAGCTTTACTATTTATTATCTTTAAAAGACCTATTCCGGCTAAGTGTAAACTTTTAACGTGGAACGCTAATACCGTTCTTATTATTACTCGCCCTAGATATAATAGGCGAAGGTATTTAGGTATAATGGCGTGTAGGAGTGCCTATTTTGGCACGCTAATATATTAACTTAAATCTCTCCTTTCCCCCCCCTTTTTATTTTTATTTTTATTTTTTCTTCCCCCTACTTTATCTTATGTGGTATGGGCGCTGCGCTTTTAGGTTTATGGGTATTACGTTTAGTTAAGGTAGGGCAATCCCCTATAAATAGCCTTGCGAATATACCTATTCTTAATTAATGCCTTTAAGCCCGTACCTACTAATTAAATTAATTCTTAATCCTCTTCTCTATAAGCGTGTGAATAATAGATAGATATGTCTATATAGCTAAGCGAGTACTGTAGCAGCACCCCTGTATCTTAGTAACACTAACATTATTAATATTTATAAAATTGAGCCTTGCTTGCTTGCTTTCCCTCCTACCTATACCTTTTTCTTTGGTTGTATATTTTGGGCTTTATAAATAGATACTGTAGCGATATGCTTACGCACGGGTTTATGGGCATCACGTTTAGTTAAGGCAGGGCAATCCCCTGCAAATGGCCTTGCGAATATACCTATTCTCAATTAATGCCTTTAAGCCCGTACCTACCAATCAGATTAATTCTTAATCCTCTTCTCCGCAAGCGTGTGAATAATAGACCGGGTATACTACGCGTGGGCATAGTCGTGGGCGCTGGTGCGGGCGCGGGCGCGGGCGCGGGTGTAGGTGTGGGCGTAGGCGCGAGTGCGGGCATGCTTATAGGCAATTCGTAAACATCAAGCAGAGGTAGCAGCACCTAAATAAGTTCATACGGCGCCTCACAGAGTACTGCGCAATTGAGGTGTTACGGTCATAAGAGTAATTTAATTTTCGCGATGTAGATGCAAATAACCTAAATTTACGTGATATTCTAACTTAATCAGGGAGGAACTAAACTTAATTAGTGGTGGGTGTCTGCGTATCAATTGGGGGGTGTCCGTGTATCAATTAGGGGGTGTCCCTCCACCGCTGTCCTATATTTAATCTGCTGCTATAAAGCTAGATAATAAACTATCTGTTACCCTAGTAGAGTTGCGCCGTTTGTATAACGTAGAACGGGAGGCTACCGATACTTAGCAACGGGCCCTTAAGTCTCGTCTTACGGCATTTACTTAGTTAATCCGTCTTAAGAAGGTATATAAGAAGGTTTGTTCTAAGGAGTAAAAGCTTATAAAATAGGGTCTATAGGAACTTAGTAATAAAAGAATGGATTTTCTTTTAGCTAAGAAGGAAATAAATCTAAGTAGCTTAGCAACTGCTCTTCTTAGGTCCCCCTTAAGTAACTTATTTTTTAGCAATCCTTTTTTATTAATGCTGCCTAACCTAATTTCTTCCAATACTCCTACACCTTTTCTATAGCGTTCTTTAGATTCTTTAGTGGCTTCTAGGTAGTCTTATTATAGCTTATCCACTTAACTTTATACTATATTTTGTTATTAATATCCTTATAACTAATAACCTTTAAAACTTGCTATTTATCTTTCTCTTATCCTTTATACGTGTCTACTTTATAAACTAGTAGCTTAATATTCCTATATACTAGCTCTAGTATTGCAATATACTATATAGGGTAAATCTTTATTTTAGCTAGTAGGTTTAACTTAAATATAACTAATAAAATTCTTTACTTAATTTTAAAAGGTCCTAGTCTAACGTGGTTTAACTTCTTACTTAGTTATTAACTCTTAAAATTTTTATATAGTAGCTATACTTTATCTCCCTCCTTAAGATCTGGTCCCTTAGATCTCTTAGCGTTATAGTACTTTTTTATTCTTTTTTATACCTTCTTTACTAATTCTATAAGGTCTATATAAAGATTTATTAGTGTCTTTATTCTTCCTTTAGCTATACTACTTATTTTCTTTACTTATTATAGTAATAACAATATTCTTAGCTTGTATCCATAATTTGCCTTAAATAGTAATATGCTTATTCCCTCTTGTGATGTTATATTGTATATAAACTATATAACTAGTAATAATAATACCTAATTATTCTATATATAATTAATATAGTGCCTTAAATACTGCTTTAGTATCTAATTTAATCTTTTTATTTAACCGTCTATCTGCGGATAATATACGGTAAAAGTTACTACTCTAATTCCTTGTTCCGCTAAGAATACCTTTTAAAATACTACTATAAATCTTAAATCTCTATCTAATATAATCTTGCTTAGTACTCCATATCTTATAAATACTTCTTTAATATAAATTCTAGTAATATCCTCTATTAATATCTCTTCTATATATGTTATAAAGTATCCCTACTTTATAAGCTTGTCTACTATTACTAAAATCGCGTTATAATCTTATCCGGTAATAGAAACTCTTAACTTTAATAACTTAATAATAAAGTCTTATAATATAACCTCCTATAGTCTCTCTAGTGTTTTAATAGGTTATAGCCCTCTATATAGCTTATGCCTTATTAGTTTATTTTTTTAATAATCTAGATACTCCTTTATAACTTTTCGCGCTAAGCCTTAGATTTTATTAATAATATACTCCTTTTAGAGTCTTAATACTAAGCCTATGGCTTTATTATGTCCTTAAATTAATCCTTTATAAAAATCTTTTATAAATTACTCTACTATGCTTCTTAGGATATACTTTACTTCTTAATTTTTGTATATATTTATCTATAGATCTTCTAGCTATACTTCTAAAATCCTTTATACCTAAAAGCTTTTTAGTAACTTATAAACTTTATCTAGTTCCTCTTAAGTTGCTATAATTTTTAGATAATTATACCTAATTAATCCGTCTATGTCTTTTCGTAGTAAAGCCCCTAATGGCTTTTCATTATTTTATAGTTTAGCTTTTTAACTTAGAGCATCTGCTTATATATTATCTATACCCTTAGTATACTAAATCTTAAAATAATATTCTATAAGCATCTCTGCCTATCTAACCTACCTTTAGTTAAGTTCCTTTATTGTTAAGAATCCTATTAAGTTCTTATAATCTATTTTAACTATAAATAGTTTTTTATACCTTATAAGAATGCTCTCTATTTCTTTAATACTGTAACTATACCTAATAACTCCTTATTATAGATGTTATAGTTTAACTCTAGTAGTGTTATTTTCTAACTATAATATACTACTAGGTGCTATTTATTTTAATATTTCTATATAAAGTATACCCTTAGTATATAGTCTAATATATCCATTTCTACAACCGCCTCTAGCCTTAGTTAATAGATTTTAAAAATTGGCTCCTGGGTAAACAATTCTTTAACTTATTTAAATAATTTTTGCTATTCCTCTTCCCATACCTATAGTTCTTCTTTCTTTATTAATTGTGTAAATAGTTTAATATCCTTTAACTATTGCGCTATAAACTGTCTGCGGTAATTATGGGACCCTAAAAACAATCTTAACTATATAACGTTCTCTAGTTCTTACTAATTTACTATAGCCTTAATCTTCTTTAGATCTATACTAAGTTGGCCTAGTTTAATAATAAATTTAATAAAATCGGTCTTCCTAGTAAAGAACTTATATTTCTTATTTGCTACTAGTATCTATTCTTCTTATAGTCTCTTTAAAACCTATTTAACGTATTCTCCGTATTCTTCCTTAGTTATTAAGTAGATAATAATAATATTAAGGTATACTATAACAAATTTATCTAAGTATTCTCCTAATACATTATTAATACGCTTCTAGAACGTTACTAGTACATTTATAAGCCTAAATTGTATAACTAATGGCTTATATAGTCCTTTCTTTAACCTAAAGGCTGCCTTTTATTTATTACCTTCCTTAATCCTAATCTAATAGTACGCCCATCTTAGATCTATCTTTATAAAGATTTGCGCGTTGCCTATCCTATCTTAAATTTCGCTAATTAAGGGTAAAGGATACCTATCCTTTCTAGTAATGCTGTTTAACTATCTATAGTTAATATATAGCCTTAGTTTGCTATTCTTCTTTAATACAAACAGTACTAGATAACCTATTAATAACTGTAATAGTCTAATATATCCCTTTTATAGATTTTCTTAAACAAACTTTTTTAATGCTCTACCTTCTTTTCTAGTAAGCTTATAGATTAGAAAGAACCTTAAACTTATTCCTAGTTCCAATTTTATCTTATAGTCCTATACTATATACTCTAATAGCTTTTTACTTTCCAGTAACTATAGTTTTTTGCCGTACTTATAGTATCTCTTTAGTATATAGCTTAGTCCTTTTTCTATTTCTTTATAGGTTACTCCTACTTAGTACCATCTTAGCTTATTATTACATTTTACGGCGTTAAGTATCTCTAATATTGACCTAACCTATAACCTAATTAATCTTTAGATTATATTCCTATAACTAAGGCATTCCTAGTACTGCCTTATTATTTCCTAATGGTAATATATTAAAAGACATCTCGATTTATCTCCCTTTAATGGTTAACTAAATAGGTCCTATCTTAAGATTAATAATGCCTCCTCTATAGGCTATCGGATCTCCTAAAATTATTACTAATAGGTAAGAATATTCCTTTTTCCTATATAGTAATCCCATTTTTTTAACTGCTATTAGCGAGATATAGTTCCTTATTGCTCCACTATCTATTAATGCCTTAAACTGTTAATCTTGCTATTTAACTTATAAATTTAGGTATTGTTCTTAAATTCCTTTAAGGGTTTAAGGCTCTACTACTAGTTCCCTCTAGTTTTATAGGCCTCTACTTTTCCTAACTATTAGCTACTTAATCCTATTTATACTTAGTTCGCTTTTTATCTTTAATATACTATAGATATATATTCTTTAGATATTTCTACCACTATTATCTATCTAAGTATTCTTCCGTAAGAAATCTTCCTAGTTAAAGTATTAAATCCCCTTAGCTTTGTACTTCTACTAGGTGCCAACCATATATATACTTAGTATTTTAATATTTTACCTCGTTCGGTACCTAATATATCCTTACTAGGTACTTCTAGTGCTTATCCTTTAGTACTCTATATATATTATATATATTATCCACGTATATAATCCATACTAATATGTAATATACTTAGTGTCTTAGGTTAACTCTTAGCTTATCTTTATCTATAAGTTTAAACCTTTCTTATATTAATCTAAGCGTTGCGACTTTATTTATAGGTACTAAGATTTGCCTCTCGCTTCTCCAGTCCTCTAATTGCTTCTTTAGATCTTTTAATGTTATAATTAAAGCTCCTTTAATATAACTTATAGCCTTCTCTATAATCGGGTGGTTTTAGATAACTTTTTCATCTAGCTATATATAGAAATCTTCCCACTTATCGTTATGTCTTTATCTATGCTACTTTTAGTATAGCTGCTAGAGTATATATAGCGTATCCGTAAGGAAGTATCTTCTTATTACTACGTTATAATAACCTTTAGTATATTATTCTTTAAATCTAATTAAAATCCCTAGATCCTCTTCTTATTCCAGTTTAATAAGCTACTTAGCTCTTAGTGTGCCTGCGCTAAGCCTATTAGTAATTCTTTATATAGGTGCTCTATCCCTTATATAACCTAGTGCGCTAGATCTTTTATCTGGTTTCTACTTTTACTATAAAGTAATTCTTACCCTAAATTCCTCTATGGTTTCTTTCTTTTCGCGTCTTATAAGTAGATCCTTAAAATCCTCTTACTTCTTAATCTCGTTAATAGTCCTTATTTATGTCTTAAAATCTTAGTTTTATAGGATTCTTAATCCTAAGCTTACTTCTATCTTAAGCTTTACTCCTACCTTAGTCCAACTAGGCTTAGGTGTTCTTATCTCGTCTTAAAAGTCTTAAATCTTACTTATTTCACTTTAAGAATCTTATACCTATGGGAAACTCTATCCCGAGCTTATTCGTATCTCTTTAAACTAAGCTATTACCCTACTCTATCGGTTTCTATCTATTATAGGTCCTTAGGTATACCTCATCTCGTCTTAAAAATCTTAGTTATCTTTTATCTCTCCTTAAGAATCTTAAGCCTTTGGCTTTTTACCTTTATTAAGTAATAAATTAGCACTAGTAGTTATCTGCTTACTTAATCTCTATAAAATACTCTTCCTTTTATCTTATAAAGCAATAGATACCGTATCTAATGGTGTTATAATACCCGTTACTAAACCTTGCTCTATAGCGGTCTTAGTCTCTACTTCTAATATAACTTTATTAAGGTTTATACACTCCTAGTAAGCTGCCCTTATTACCTTATCGTCTATAAATACTTCGCCTATATTAAACTCGTCGTCTTTAATATCCGGCCTATATAATAGTTTATTAGTTCCCTTATATTTTAAAGATTTTAGCTCCTATAACTAATAGCTTACGCCGTACTTAGCGTCTTTATAAATTTAGCATGCGTTATTATAATAAAACGCGAAACTCCTAATTAAACATTCCTTTATTCCTTGTAGTATGCTATTATCCCTCTATATATATACGTCTTCTACCGTTAGTTTAGTTCCCTTTATTATATAGTAATTCAAACTATCTTTATAATCCCTCGCGAAATGACCTTATTTCCCATAATTTATATAAACTCTATCTTTAAACCACTAACTTTACTATAGAGTCCGCCTAAACATCTTCTACTACTAAGATCCCTAGTTTAACCTCTACTTCTTAGTCCTATAATTACTAGATCCTTAACCTCTAGGTTTTTATAATTTCTTACTCCATCTCTTATAGGCTTCTTTAGTACTACTTAGGTCTATTAGCTCTACGCTATACCATAATTTCTAACTTAGCTTTAGTCGTTATATACTCTACATCTTATATAACTATAAAACTCTATCCTAGCCTTTCTTAGCCTATTCCCTTTAGTAGATCTAATTATTAATCTTAATCACTTAATCTATTAACTCCCTTAGGGTGTCCGCATCTTCTATTAGGATAATTACGTCCTAGACTTTAGCCTTAAGTCCTTATTTATACTATGCTATAAGCGCCTTATTATTTTACTTAACTTATATAGCTAGTGTCTAAAACTATATTATGTACTTAATTGCTAAGGTTTGCTATATAATATTTTAGAGTTTTCTTTCCGCTATAGTTACCGCCTCTAGGTCTCCAAACATTTATATAAGTCACTTTATAAACCCTTCTTAGCTTAAGAATATAAATTATACTTTCTAATTGGTGGTTATTATTCCATTTACCTATATTTCTATAAGGTAAGACTTAAACTATTTAAGTACTCTTCCTAATAGGAATAGTCCCGCATAGGCTATTTAATTTATAGGTATTAGTAGCTTTGCCCCTTCTTATATAACCTTAAAGTGCATTTATATAAGAAATCCTTTAAGTTTTAACCTTTCTCCTAAGTACCTCTTAATTAATAGTAACTTAATCTTTGCTGCTCTAATCCTATTAACCCTCTATTCTAGCGCTACATTATTAGTTATTAGTTAGTTAACTATCTCTTATAGCTGTTTAACTGTTATAGGTTGCTATAAGTTAGTATCTGCTATACTAGTATTACCTAACCCTAAAATAGTTGCCGCCGTTAATAGCGTTGTGGTAGCTGCTTTTAGTGGCATATTATTTAACTTTCTATATTTAATACCATAACTAGGTAGTAATTATATAACGAAACCTTATAGTAAGTACTATAATAGGCTCGTTATTAGGCTAGGTGTATAGGTAATATAAATTAAAGTTAATAACGTAATAATAACTGGTAGAGTGGTTACCTAATAGATTAACTCTAATTATATTCTAAGAATTACTACAAGGAAGGAACTATCTAGGTAGGGACTAAGGGTCCTTAAATACATAACCGTACTCCTATAAAATCCTTTTTATATATAATATACATATACTCTATCTACTCTATTATAAATCCTATAGATCCCACAAATTATATAGATTACCTTACGTGACCTTAGTTACTATCCCTTATTATATAGTTCTATCGGCTCTATTTTAGACCGTGCCTAAATTAACTAACTAGCTTCTTCCGACTCCTCTCTAAGTAGTTATAATATCGTACTTAAAGCGTCCGTAACACTTAGTAAACCCCTTTATCTCTAAAGAAGAAATAATTAAATACTTGTCTTTTATTTATAAAGACCCTTTTAAAGTATAAAACGCCCGCCTTAGCTATAAAAGCCTAAATATAAAAATAATAGAGACCTTTTTAGCCTTTTAAACCCGCTTTTTACACCTAGCTAGATAGGCCTAGATCCCCTAAAAAGACTTACTACCAAACCTCTTTAATAAGCTTACCCTAGACCTATAGCGGGCTGTATTACTAGCTTATACTATAGTATAGACGTTAAAGGAACTTATAGACTATTACCTAGCTATTAACTAAGGCCTCTATTAAATTAAGGTACGCGCTAATTAGCTAAAAACTAAAAACCTTATAAACTAGGCCATAAGTACTATAAGTACAGCCTATAGTGCCCTAGTATAATTGGCAACCCCTATAGTTAATCTAGCGGCTAGCTATATAGCTACCCCTACTACGGGCTTAATATACACCCGGCCTATATATAGCGACCCCTATATATAGGCCTTTAGCGATTAAGGAGCTTACTTCTTATATAGTTAAATAGTTTACCCTATAAGGAACTGCCTAATAAAGGTAAAGATAAATAAGATTCTATTAATTTTGGAGGATAGTACAAAGCCAGAAAAAGAGGAACCCTAAAGGAAGACTCCTTTTTAAGGTTAAAAGGGATTAATATGTTATATATTAATCTAGGTTAGCTAGTTAATAGAAAAAGCTACACTATCCCTTATACTTTATTTCGTAATAAATATTAAGTTTTAACCTCTACTTTAGCTAACTTAGGAGTAAATACCTTTACCTTAATTAATATAAAGTGCGCTATAAAACTAGCTAACTTTTTAAATATACCCCTTAAAGAACTGCCTAAACTAATCCCTATTTGCGGTTATAACGGACGGATAGGGCTATTTATTATAACTATCTTATAGATCTACCTCCGCGTTAATAGACGAAGGTAGTATAATATCCCCTTCCTTATTGTTATAGTACTGCAATAAAGTAGACTAAATAACTACGTTATGGTATAAAGAGGAGGAGAAGGTGGAAAGGGGGTATTATATATAAATAGTAGGGCCGGCCGCTAAGGTACTAGTGGTGGGCTAGCTAATAGTAGGAAATAGTACGAGATAGTATAAAATAGTATGCGTCAGGTCAGTGCCGTAATAGTACTCCTCTCCCCTAAATAGTTTAGTCCCTAAACCGAATAAATAACTCTAAAATAGGCAGTATTTTAAGTCGCCTGTTTTTTTACCGCAAAGATATTAGTTTTGCTTACCGCCCTTAACCAAGCTAATAGCGATTTTTTATACCGGGCATAGAAAATCCTAATTGGTTAGTTTAGTAAGTAAGGTTAGCAGAATTCCACACCACCACCTAAATTAATCTATGTGGCGTTTCTTAGCAAGAATCTAGCCAATTAGACAACTTTAACCGCCGGTCGAAGTTCTATAATATCTTAACCACTATAAATTTTAATACGGTAGTCGGCTATAACCTTAGCGTGACTTTTCCTTATCTTATACCTAGTTTGGGGGTCTTAGCTTCTTAGGGTGTTGCTTATAAAAGCGCTATATAGCCTATTTATAACCCTTTAGGTCTTCTTCTAGCTGCTAGGTTATATCCTTATAATATTTCTATTTAATCTTATAAGTTAGGCTTTAGGGGTCTTCGTTATATATATTAAGGATTTTCTTAAACTCCTATTTGTCTTCTATATTACTATTATTATTTTTCTCTACTACTCGTCCTTATACATTATAGCGCTCTATAATATTAATATTTGCTTAGCTAGGGATCTCTTTAGTAGCCTAGAGGCGGACCTTAGATATATAGAAGGATTTATTTATTTGGATATAGTCTAGGAGGTCTACTATAATTATCCCTTAGTATACTATAAGTACGGGGTACAGGCCGTCCTATTTCTTTTTAGGTTTGTTTGTCTTTATATTTTCTAAGCTAACTATAACTATATCGCCTTCGTAGAATAATACGCTCTTATCCCTACGGGTATTAGCATTATTTTTATAGCGTTGCTATAAAATCTGGGCTAGGGCCTTAAGCTATATTAATATCCGCTTAAAGCGGTTAGCCACAGAGTCTACGCGAAAGAACTTCTTCTTTGCTTATACTAATAGTGTTAGTAGGTAGGGGCCAATAGGCTCGATTCCGAGGTAAGGGTTAAAGCTATAGTTTGTAAAAGACGGGGAGATGCCTATACTCTTGTTAACTTAGTTATTTATACTAAACTTAATAAGCGGTAGGTAGTTAACCTAGTCGTTCTATTTTTTATTTTTTATTTTTATTTTTTTATATCCATTGTATTATACTACGTACAATACTACGCATGCAGCCTTGGGCTATGGCGCTATAGTTCTATATACATAAATCCTTTCTAGGCAGCTTAATATGTACTAGTAGCTATATCCTAGTAGTTTATAAACCCCTAAATTAGGAGTTTATAGTTTC
>Ga0307515_10011017_pt1 | contig 17227 bp, 16 predicted proteins | sample 17_EM_MG_FD_194513 | JGI IMG/M metagenome (GOLD analysis project Ga0307515, IMG submission 194513) | Populus trichocarpa ectomycorrhiza microbial communities from riparian zone in the Pacific Northwest, United States - 17_EM | ecosystem: Host-associated > Plants > Roots > Unclassified | place...
AGTCTGATGGAGTTACCTCTAGTATTCCCAAGCACATCTTTTTGTATATATTCTTTGTGAACTCTAAAATTCAGCTCTCCGTATGGTCTGTTGTGGTTCAATGTAATGGAGATCTTCACATTAAATGACTGCTCTGTACATTTTGTTTTTCAAGGATATCCTTTCCTCATTAGCTTCATTAATTGTTTTGTTTTTGTTTTTGTATTTTTTTTTGTCATTTTGGTGATGGCTATTGTAATTTGTCTGACAAACTTTCAGCTCTTAATCTTTCCTTTTCTTTTGTTGGAGGTTGTGGGGAAGGGTGTTGTTCATCTGGCCCCATAATTTGATTGAATTTGTATCTTCTCTTTCGGAGTTCTGTGGGGCACTGAACTCTCTTTGGGTTTGCTAGGGAGCTGTACATGGGTTCTTAGGTTTTTGACCTCTGCAAAACTCTTAAGGGGAGGATCATCTCTTGACTTAGCCACCTCAGTTTCTGGATTCCTTATTGTTTTGTTTTGGTGGCAGATGTGAAGGATGTTAAATATGTGATCAATTATGACTTCCCTGGGTCCCTAGAGGATTATGTTCACCGCATTGGCCGGACAGGAAGGGCAGGAGCAAAAGGAACAGCTTACACTTTCTTCACAGCTGGAAATGCCAGATTTGCTAAAGAACTTGTCACCATACTCGAGGAAGCTGGACAGAAGGTCAGTCCAGAATTGACAGCAATGGCTCGTGGTGCACCTCCTCTACTATCTGGTTAGTTGTCTGGAGCCTTTTCTTTTCACCCAGTTTTTTTTTGGGGGAGGGTTACAATCTTAATAATGGCGCAATGACTCTAGGGATACTTTTTGGGGATATTTTCCTCTTCTTTTTAGGTGGGGGCCCAGGTGGCAAGAGTATCTGGATTGTTTTGGGAAACCAGATTCTCTGGACATTGAATGCTATGATTTGTTTAGATAGAAATTTAAGGTCTGGATCCATTATCATAAAGTGGCCACTTGAAAACATGAGTCATGGCCATCATTGGAGTCTTTGCGCTCATTATCCCTGGCAAAAGTCTCAAGAGGTCGTTGAAATGTGTAAGAGGCATAGGTTTAGTGTGCCAAACTGCCACTGGTTTAAGGATTTGATTTCTTACTTCATTTCCTATGATAGATGTTGATTTTTGTGATGGAGCTCCTCCATTCACTATGATGAACTTACTGTAGAGTGATGAGCTGATAAAATACTGATTGCATTATGTGGTTTGCTGCATGTGCATGTTACAACTTTTAGTGTGTGTCGCATTCTTATTTACTAAAGCTCTACTTTGCTTCTCTATCTCACCAGGCCATGGGGGTTTCCGAGATCGTGGGAGGGGTTATAGTGGTGGCCGATCTTGGAACTAATGAATGAAGGTGGGCGTTGAGCTTGGTGACCAATAGTGTTATCAAAAGAGGAGACTTGTATGGCAAGAGAAATAGAGGCAAGGATTCTTTTTTCGGATATGGATTGCTTCTTTTTACTTGAATGGTCTAGCTGCCTATATATACGAGGGCAGTTAGCTATGTAAGATAACTGTTAAATTATGCCCAAAGGATCTTGCATCTGTGCTATAGTGTTGAAAATTCAGTAGCTCGCTCATTAACAATTGAGTTGCCAGTTATGACACCACTGTATCAATATTATTCTCTTTTTTCCTCTTTTTTTCGGAATAAATTTGTAAGTTTAATCCAACTCCCAAACATCCAAGAGTTACGAATGTGTAATACATTAAGAAGGCTAAAGCAAATAAGCTTCAAATGGACGGTCAAACCAGTTGTCTGCATTTTTGCAGAGACAGGCCCTGATGAAGGTGATGGCAGAGGCAGGCAGGCCTCCCTCTACTTTTTGAATGTTGGATCGATATCTACCTCATCTGAACCGCTGCTCTCTTTGGAAAGGTTCTTCTGAAACGTTTCTTCAATTTCTCCAACTTGCTGTGTGACAGCAGCATCTGGATGATTCGACAACTTGGTGCTGAGACCCAAATTGGGTTTTTCCTTTCGAAGGTAAACAAGGGAATCAAATTCAAGACAAATGAACTCTACCAAGGAGCCTATAATTTTACAACCTTCTGTTTTGTTTTGTTTTTAAACAAGGTTATTTTCAAGTTAAGGATTTTTTTATTAATAAAATTTTATGTGTTCAAGAAATAATTAGGATCATTATGTTAGTTATTTTAATTTAAAGATAAAGTAGATATAACTAAAAGAGAAATTTTAAATGAAATTATTTTTTTCATTTAGTGTGTTGTGAGTTTTATTTTTTCTTCTCTTTATGTGTTTTTCTTCAAGGTGCATTTTAAGTGGGTCATGTGTCTCATCTTTTCTTTTCTTTTTATGTTTATTATTTTTGAAGGTGAGTCTTGAGAATAATTAATAGGATGCTATTAATTACTTTCTCAGCATTATAAAATTCTCCACTTGTCTGCTTTCATTGGAATAGAGTTTTCTTTTCCTTGGAATGGTTAATTTTCCCATCCATGGTTGGAATTTTGGTATTTTACAATCCATACCAAGATTTCAAGTATTAATTTAATTTGACAAAAATCATCATTATCACAAGCAATCATTAAAAAAAATAAAAAAAAGGGCATGGGTGACCTTTTGGCATAAGAATAAAAAGAACAAGGTACCCCAATAAAGAAATTAAGTAAACTGTATTGTTTTTAGTTTTTAAGGAGGAGGAGGAGGAGGTCTAAAGCTCTTCATCATCAAACCTATTTTTATTTTTTTTATTTGTATTTTATCGAATAATTTAGGTCTTTGACTTTTTGTTCACTTTGTTTGTTGCAGAAAAAACAACAACCCTCATCACCTACATCTGCTTTATTGTTACATGCATAAATTGAACTAAAGGAGAAGGCCAGGTTTCAAGTAATTGTAGCTGTTATCAAAGCACACCATTTTACTTTCAATTTGCACGGTTCCATTAATCATTTGTATGCACACGAATTGCGTGTTTCTCATGCTAGAATAAAAGGGTTAGTTAAGGAGAATAGTCTGGAAGGAATGCTATATATATAACATGGTTGTGACAGAATAGGGATATACAAAAACATGATGAATGCATGATGAGAGGCCATTTCATTGCCCACTCCCCCTTACTGTTTCTTTTCCTTCTTTATTACGTGATTATCATCTGTCCAAACTACTGGATTCAATCTAGGTGGGTTTCCTGAAAATACCTCTTGTACCAACTAGTATCAGAGCCTTCAAACCTTGGACATAGGCCATGACTCTAGACACTAGAGCACAGGATCTGAGGCGCTTGAAAGACTCCCTTGAGTCTGCCAACAAGGAGCACGCAACGAAGTATGAACAAGTAAAAAGTTATTGGAAGGGTATGGTCAGAAATTGGATAGCCATGAGGCTAAGTTTGGTGAGATCAAAGACTTGATAAGTGGGTTAACTTTCCAGCAAATTACGTTTATGTAGAAGCTAAGTCTGACAATGGGTGAATAAGGTGTTAACTGAGAGCAGTCAGGGTGCTCCATTGGTGCTACTAAGGGTTGCTGGGTAGGGGAAGAAGGTCAACAACTTCATTAGGCATACAACCCAAACATGACTTTCCTAGTTTTAATAGGGACGATGTCTATAAATGGTTATTCAGATGTAACCAATATTTTGAAATCATTGAAATGAATGATTATGAAAAATTCAAACAAACATCCTATTAACTGGACTTTCCAATTACAATGAATTGTGGATGTCTTTTGTATGACAAGGGCAGGAAGTATTGTTGTAGAGAGAAAGTCCAGTTAAGCTACAAACTATTGGATTTAAGCAATTCAATAGTTTGATTGACAATCCAACTCAGCTAGTGAAGGTCAGTCTGTGCAGCCTAAGATTAATGGAAGGGGGTGATCACATCGTAAACTCTATAACCACTAATCTGTAGCCTTGTACTAGGAATAATTCTGCTATAGAAGATCTGTTGACTTCTTACCAGGATATTTTCAAAGAACCTATTGGGTTACCACCCCTTAGGACACATGACCATGTTATTCCCTTTAAAAAGGGATCACAACCAATCAACTTGAGGCCCTATAGACACTCTGGTTTACAAAAAGACATAGCAGAGAAAATAGTGACAGAGATGTTAGATTTTGGCATTGTACAACACAATACCAATCCATTTGCCTCACCAGTGGTCTTGGTAAAAAAAAAGAGATGACAATTAATGGTTGTGTGTGGATTACAGGGCCCTTAACAAGATGACAGTAAAGGACAAGTTCCCTATTCCTATAGTAGAAGAGCTGTTGAAAGAACTAGTGGGAGCTGTTGTGTTTTCAAAGGTTGATCTAAGGGCAAAATCAATTACCACACAGCTACTAAGTCTACCCCTTATGAGATATTCTATGGTTTCCCCCCTTCTTTATATATTCCTTATTTTCCAAAGGATTCAACCATGGAGGCTGTAGATCAATTGCTCACACAAAGGGAAGAAATGCTTGCTAAAATTAGAGACAACTTGATACAGGCTCAACAAAGAATGGTTAGCTAGCCAATTGAAAACGCAATGAAAGACAGTTCAATCCAGGGGACTTAGTTTATCTTAAACTACAACCCTATCGTCAGAAATCAGTGGCACAAAGAACTTCTCAAAAACTAGCTTCAAAATTCTATGGACCATACTTGATTTTGAAAAAGGTTGGCCTTGTTGCGTCCAAGCTATTGTTGCCCACATCTACTTCTATCCACCAAGTCTTCCACGTGTCCCAGTTGAAGAAGCACATCGGGAACAGGGTAATGCAGGCGACATTGCCCAATATTCCTCCAGCTTCCAAGGTAATTCCATGGGCAATCTTGGACAAAAAGGATGGTGAAGAAGGGTAACCAGACAACCACATAAATTCTAGTCCACTAGAAAAGTCTTTCCCCGTCAGAAGCAACTTGAGAGTATACTGATGAAATTCAATATAGGTTTCCAGATTTCTCCTTTAAGGACAAGGTCAGGTTCAAAGGGGGAATACCTGTTACATGCACAAATTGAACTAAAGAAGAAAGCCAGGTTTCAAGTAATTGTAGCCATTATGAAAGCGCACCGTTTTACTTTCAATTCGCACCTTTCCAGTAATCAATTGTATGCACACGAATTGTGTGTCTCTCATGTTAGAATAAAAGGGGTTAGTCAAGGAGAATTGTATTTAGCAATTGAATTCAAATTAAACATTATAATTGAATTCAATTACAATAAAGAATTGATTCCAAACATGTTACTTGTGTGCTTTGTGTATCCTAGCTTTTGAACTAGGAATACCCTTATTATAATTTGTGTTAACAATCGAAATTGACATGAAACAATATAGCTTCTTAGATGTTTGAGTATTTGACTTTGAGTTGTGTTTCTTTTATTGGGTGGGTGCTAAAACATCAGTATGTCAATCAGTGTTGTCAAGAGTCGTTGAGGTGTTTAGGCAAGACAAGGCAAGGTCTCAACACTTTTAGTAGCCTCAGGCGATGAATTTTGATGACGCATTGCCTAAGCGAGCCTTGCTTGAAGTTTTTCTTTTTATGTTTGAATTTTTTTTAACTGATTTATATTTTGACTTATTATTTCATTTTTTAATTTACCCAAAAAAAAAATTAGATTAGGATAAAAATCTAAGATTAGGATAAAAAAATAAAAAAAATCAATAAAGTGGAAGACAAACCGACATTTATAAGAGAAATACTAGCCACAACTCTTTTTTTTTTTTTTTTCCAACAATGGGAGCTGAAGAACAACACATCTCTATAGGTAATACTTTATTTTTTTCTTTAGTACTCTATGCTTTATTATTGTCATCCTTTTGTTTTTTTTCTCAATTAATTTCTTTCTTCTTCACTCTTTTGCTCTTTCTCATCCCATGTTATTTGTTATCTCTCTTCACATGTCAATTTTAATGGTGTTATGTTGTCAGAATTTTTAATTTTTGTTTTGTTTTTATTTTTAAACCTATTCAGCTACTTACCACTTTAAATAATCTCTTTTCAACACTTTGTTTTTGTTGAAATTATGGAGGTGTTACATGATCTTGAGAGTAGATTAGTTAATGACATATTCTCATGTCCTATTTGATTTTTTCAAGATGACTATTTCATTTAAGAAAGAAAAGAGGACAATTGAATTGAAAGGAATGGTGGAAGAGGCCAAATTATAGATGATGACTACGACAAAGGTCCATAAGAATTTGAAAGAAACCATATGTGGTTTTACCGGTCAGTTATTCTCTTTATTGATCTTAGAAGAAACCAATAACAAGATAGAGAATACATAATTTAACGCATTATTGGAGGAATTTCAGTATGTATTTGTCGAACTAAAGACTTTACCATCAATAAAAAAGCTAGATCATAAAATTCCTCTTATGCCGGGAGCTAAGCTAGTAAACATTAGGCCTTATGAAGTTCTTTCATTCATAAAGAGGACATATAAAATTTAGTGAAGGAGATGTTGTTAAATAGAGTTATCCAACATAGTTACAACCCTTTTGCATCTCCAGTTCTCTTGGTTAATGTCATAACCAAAATTTTACCCCTTTATTTTTTCTAAATATTTTCAATATATAAAAAAGAATAAAATAAATATGTTCTTGATGTATTTGTGTTATTTTCAACATTTTCAGTGTCTTCTAAAAAAAATTTAAAATTTAAAATTCTTTTCAACACGTTCAACTTTTAACGTGTTATTTTTAAAATCATTGATTTTTTCCTATTAGGTTGACATTGATGTTGCCTTTCTCAAAAAAATCAAAATACAAAAATAAGAAAAATAAAAAATAATTGGATAAAGGGTCCAAAATGCAAAGGAAGAAAATGAGGGATCAAAGTGCTTTTGGAACCAAGAATGGGGAGGCAAAAAAAAAAAAAAAAAACAAAAACTTAAAGAAAATAAAAAAAAGAAACCAGATTCTCTCCTCCACTCACAAAAAATCCTAAAACCTATTTTGTTACTCCCTACTTGCTAGTCACCACACAAGAAAAAGCACACCCACAACCTCCATCTCCACGGCTAAAAATAATGGCCAAACCCAGTCTCTTTCATGCCTATTCTCACCATCACTGGCAGCCTCCCTTCAAAACCCACGACTGAATCTCAGTGTCTAGCCACTTATAGAATAAAAAAAGGACCTACATCAGACCTTTGGCTAACACTAATACCTTATTGCACAACTCCATTTCCTTTACTGTGAGCAGCCCCTCTAAAACTGGATCCTCTATTGGCTAAAACATCACAAGTACTAGCCATTCCATCTTTCACCCTCATAAAAAATAATCATGGCATTTCATCTTCTTTTATTAGCCAGCCTTACCCTTTTTTTTTTTTGTCTTCCTCAACTATGACCTCTCCTATTCTTTTCACTATCAACCATCGCTGTAACTAACAACAACAAACTCGTAACGCTAACAACCACCCTCTCCACACCACCTGCTTACACACGGCTGAAACCTAGCTTCACCTCTTCTCCTTCAGCCATGCTGACAACAACAGTAGAGCTTCAACCAATAGCTCCTCACAATAACCCAACAGCTAACCCTCTTCACCACTAAACCAGCTAAGACACTTATACAAGGCCAGCCTACCATTCTACTATTAGCAGCCATCACTGGGTATGCCTCCCACCATTTCCAAGCAAATCGTTGACCACCACCTGTGACAGCCCAACACAACCAACAACTCCTTTTCTTCTCCATGATAGCCTCTTGTAAACGCAAAGAAGAAAGTGAAACTAAAAAAAATAAGATATGTAAAACAAACATAATAAAATTAATTGTCTTGTGTGATTTGGTGCTTTTGCAGGTAGTGATGACACTCACCCAGTGTCGAAATAAAAGGAAGAAGAGAATGATTTAGATCCTTTTATTTCTTTCACTTTACCAGCGACGACGAGAGGGCTCATGCCTCACTAGTGACGACGACGCTTTTAGAAGCTTCTCATCAATGTCCCTGAGTTTTCAGCAACTTCTCCAGATTATTTTATGAATTTCAGGAGGCCTATTTTGCAAATTTGAGATGTTTGGTGTAAGTTTTATTAATTTTTATTATTTGTAAACATATAATTGTGGGTGTGTGAGTAAAAACATTTAGTAAAAAAAAAAAGAATGTGTGTGTTTTGTATTTCCTTTTCATTACCTTGTTTTTTTAATTTTGCATTAAATATATGGTAAAAAAGGGGAAAAAGATAAAAGGTTTTAATTAACCAAATGTTTTAATTGCATATGGCCAAATCCTAAAGGGTTTTTTTCATGCATATCGACTAAAAAGACAAAATCATATTTTTTTTTTATCATATTTTAAAAATACAAAATGGATATTGTAATCAGTTTATGATTATCTATTAGGGTTCGATCAAAATGTTAAAAATCCCACAACAATTAATTTATTTAATTAAAATTCAGAGTGTTAGAATTTAGTTGTAGACTTTAATATTTAGGGGTATAAAATACACTGTAAAGTATATTCTAAGGTATTAAAGATACAAAATAGAAAATAATTACAATGCTAGAATGTGGGCCCCTAAAGCGATTAAGATTTAACTTGATAAGATAAAAACTTCCTCATGAAGAGAGATAAACCATAACTTACCATAAGTAAGGTGCACTAGGGGTGATGCATCTTTTCATTGCACAACTAGTCCCCTTATCTAAACATTCAAAGCATTAAATTTTCTAGTGACCATAATATTAGATGACGACTCTTTCAAAACATAACTTCATGATTAAACCCAAAACCCCTTCAATTCTAGAAGGCGGCTCCACCATTCGACATTACACACGTCACGATAGGATGATGACTCTATTAGGGGTTCTTTTTTGGCCGAACTAAGCTTTGTTTGTTTGATTGTTTGCCTGCTAATTTCTGAGCCTAATAAGGCTCTCAATAATGAAAAACCTAGCAATGTTTGACAAAGAAAGAATCCAACAAGACTTCAACAAACAAGAACCTAACACGGTTTTGGGCCTAGGAAGGCTCGATTTGATTTTCAAAGCGTAACAAGATTTCAGCAAAGAGGGAATCCAACAAAGTTTCTAAGTCCAGTAAGGCTCTATTTGATTAAAACCCATCAAGGTTTTGACAAAGAAAAGTCTAGCAAGATTATAACAAAAAAGACCCAGCAAGGTTCTAAGCCCAACAAGGCTCACAACGAATAATAAGAAGTCTAGCATGGAAAAATCAAAACATGGTCCACTTTAGAAAAGGAATCTTCAATTTTAACCTTGCCATCAGGAAATCAGCTTTGCAATCAGGAAGTCTAACTTTGCCATCAAGTAGTTTTAGACTCAACCATGCAATTAAGACATCTCTATCCAAATCCTTGAGCTAGGTAAGTCGTTTTTCACCTGGGCAAGTAACCCATTACAATGCGACTATTTTGAAAAATCTTTGTATTTTCACTTGGGCAAGTCACCTATTACAATGAGACTATTTTGAAAGATCTTTCTATTTTTCACCTGGGCAGGTGACCATTTTGAACAATCTTTGTATTTTTTACCTGGATAGATCACCCATTATAATGAGACCATTTTGAAAGATCTTTGTATTTTTCACCTCTGTAGGTCAACCATTATAATAAGCCATTTTAAAAAAAATCTTTAAATTTTTCACATGGACATGTCATCTATTACAATGAGACCATTTGAAAAAATATTTAAATTCTTCACTTGGGTAGATTGCCCATAATAATTTGACCAATTCAATAAATTTTGAATTTTACCAATAGATAGGATGCCTGGTACATCTATACCATTTCAAAAAATCTTTTATTTTTTCATAAAGATCATATTTTTCTTTATAAATTCTATTTATTTTCTTTTGAGTGTGTTTTTAGCTCTTACATATCGAATAACGCGCTTTCTGACCCTATCTGTTTTCTCTTGAGTGTATTTTCTAGCCATCACATATCAGATAATTCACTTTCTAGCCCTAATATTCTTTTGAGTGCACTTTCTAGCCTTCATCCATTAGATAGTGTGTTTTTAGCCCTATCTCTTTCCCTTCAAGTGTACTTTCTAGCTCTCGCATACCAGATAGTGAACATTTGAGTCTTATCTCTCTTTTTCTTAGCGAACCTTTGAGCTCTCATCTCCCAGATAGTGTGCCTTTGAGTCTTATCTTTTCCTTTTTAAGGGTGCCTTTGAGCCATTATCTCCTAGATAGTACGCCTTTGAGCCATATCTCTTTTCTTGTTGAGTGCACTTTTGAGCTCTCATATCTTAGATAGTGCGCTTTCTAGCCCTATCATTTTCTTTCTGAATACGCTTTCCAACCCTCGCATACAAGATAGTGTGCCAACAAACCCTATCTATTTCCTTTATGAGTGTGCTTTCTAGCCATATCTTTTCCCTCTGAGTGTGCTTACTAGCCCTCACATACCAGATAGTGCGCTTTTGAGCCCTGTCTCTATTTTAGTGTGTCTTTAAGTCCTCATCTCCCAGATAGTGTGTCTTTGAGCCCCATCTTTCCCTTTTTAATGCACATTTGAACCCTCATCTCCCAAATAGTATGCATTTGAGCCTTATCTCTTTTCCTGTTGAGTGCGCCTTTAAGTTCTTATCTCCTAGATAGTACATCTTTGAGCCCTATCTCTTTTCTTCTGAGTGCGCTTTCTAGCCTTATCTCTTTTCTTTTGAGTATGCCTTTGAGCCCTCATATCCCAGATAGCGCGCCTTTGAGCCATATATCTTTTCCTTTTGAGTACATTTTTAAGCCTTCATCTTCAGCATAACGCTCATTTGAGCCCTATTTAGTTTTCTTTTGAATGCGTCTTTGAGTCCTCAACTCCTAGATAGTGCACCCTTAAGCCATATCTCTTTTCGTTTCGAGTGTGCCTTTGAGCCCTATCTCTTTTATTTTAAGTATGCCTTTGAGCCCTCATCTCTTTTCTTTTGAGTGTGTCTTTGAGCTCTCATCTCCTAGATAATGTGCCTTTAAGCCCTCATGATGACAACCGGCCCAACACCAAGCGTAATCATGCTAATGACCCATTGGAGGTGCCAATTGGGCCAATTATAAGAGCTAGGGTAAATAAGCTTAAAAAAGCATTGAATAGGCTTGTACAGAACATATAGAGTAAGATGGACCTAGAGGAGCTTGAGACATTTAAGGAGCATGAAGGACAACCTCTAATTCATCTAATTCAGGTCCAAGAAGAGCCCAATTCATGTGGAACAAGGGGCTGATGTGTCCAACCCCATACCAGCCTTGTTAGGCTTGTTTTTTTTCCTAATGATACAAGGATAGAAAGTCAACAATTTATTCTCCTAAACAATCAAGGAAGTTTCGGCAGATCTGATTTTTAAAAAGGGAAGGATTATTTAATGCTTTTCCTAGCCTAGGAAGGAAAGTAATTAAATGAGCAACAAAGGGGGGAATTTGTTTTCTTATTTGTCCAAGTTAAACAAAGAAATCCAAGCTAATCAAGGACCTAAAGGGGGCGATAGTATAAATTTTCCAAATTAGATTTCTCCTAGCTTATATGAGACTTCTATAGGGCAACAAATTTGATCCTATCATATTTAGGATATTATATTCGAATTTATTATTGTTATTATTATTTTCTTTTTAGTTTAGAGTTTTATTTATATTATTTGAGTTTAATTGTAAATGGGCCTCATATTAGTCCACATAAGGGGTTCATTAGGGTTTATTTCAGTCTAGAGTCAGTATAAATAAATGCACAACCAGACATGTAAGGGTAACACAATTTTTAGATCAATAAACTTCTTTTACCGCACTTGTTGTGTGTTGGTGGGATAATCTCCCTTTCTTGATTCTCTAAAGAACTGAAAAATGACTTATCGAAGAACAACTAACTTCGTGACATCATCTTTATACTTCTCATTCGCGAATCAATATTCGTTGGGTCGGGGTTTCCATTTTCAATAGTGCTGGTGCCTAGGTACAAGTTATCTTTGTGTCACACTCCTTTCAAACATGATTTACTTGGCTTTCTAGGAATTGATGTCTTTGCACGTTGGTTGCTTGACCGCGTGTTCAAGAGGTTCACATCATTTGGTATCAGAGCTTGACTTCATTAATCAGGTTATATCCTTCTAAAATTTTCATTTCTTGTTGATTCCGCAAAAATTCTTTAGTGTCCAATTTCTTCTTCTCCTTGAATTTTCAGCATATCATTTTTTTTATTTCATTTTGTTACTGTCCAAAATATATCAGTAGCATAAAAAAAAGTGAAAAGAGAAAAGGAAAGAAAAAAAATCGTTAAAAAAGACATTTATTGGTTTTTGCCACCGAAAACTAAACAAGGGAAAATTAGATTAAATCAACTTAGAATTAGCTCAAATTTGATACTCTGATTACTGGGTTCCTAATTTCACCACATATTAATAGTGGGGTCAATTGGATATCATTTTCTTTGGCTTTCAATTTCGGGTCTAATTAAGTCTAATTCATAATGTTTTTGTGTCAACATATCAAATCTTGTCATAAATTGCTCAAATTTTGTATTCTATCTATTTAGGTTGATATCTCACTATATCTAAAATTTTAGCTCAATTGGACATCAATTACTTTAGGTTCCAGATTCAGACTTAACTCGTTGTAAACGGGTTGGTTTTGCGTCAACTTTTGAAATTCGCTTTGTTTATGCTGTTTTATTTTCTTGCAGTATATTTTGAACATATCTAACATATTTGGGTTTGGTTTCATTTGAACATATCTAACATATTTGGGTTTTGTTTCATCATTTTTCATATTTTATTTATGTTTTTATTCGAGTATTTAGTTTCGTTCATATTTCGGATAGATTTGCTTGCTACTCGCGAGACTATCATCACAATTTCATTTTGCTTGTTTTCTTGTTTTTATTGCTTCTTGAGTCATATATACCTATTTGGATTATGCTACTAAGTTGGTTCTATTTGGTGTTTGTTTCAGTTCCATAAGAATCGCAAGAATGTGAGATGAGATGTATGAGCGTGTGAGGATATTAAGAGTGTTTAAGCGAAACATGAGTGACGTGAGGATATTTGTTTTACCACTAACCAATTTTTGTAGGTACTATCATGTTATATCAAAACAACACACCACCCCCTCCCGAGGGAGAACTTAAGTTCCAAATGCAAGCCATGACATAAATGATGGAGATTATGAATTTTGTGATGGGGAACATGTGTAACATACTTGATAGGGTGGAGAAACGTAGTAACGAGCCTAGTATAAACACCTAAGACATGAGGAAGGTTGGGGTTGAATCGAAAGCAAATAGTGGCAGTAGGGCTGAAAGGCCAAGATGGGCTGATATGAGGATTTTTAGAAGGACGTTGATGATATTGGTGATGATGGTTTTAAGGATAATACCATAGGCCATCGAGAAGGTTTTTGACATCCTAGAAACCAAAGGGATTTTAGGAATAGACTAGAGGCCAATTCAGCCAAAGAGGAAATTTCTGTAGTATTGGGGGACATGATGATTTAGATGGTGATTTGGATGCTATCAAACTGAAAATACCTTCTTTTCAAGGTAAAAACGATCCCGAGGCGTATTTGGAATGAGAGAAAAAGATGGATTGGATTTTTGATTGCCATAACTATTTAAAGGTGAACAAGGTAAAATTGGTAGTCATTGAGTTCACAGATTATGCATTGATTTGGTGGGATCAGAATGTGATTAGTAGGAGAAGGAGTTGAGAGAGGCCAATAACATCGTGAGAGGAGATGAAAGTGTTGATGAGAAGACAATTTGTGCCTAACCACTATTATAAAGTTTTGTATATGAAATTGCAGGGTTTGAATCAGGGTTCTAGGTCTGTGGATGAGTATTTCAAAGAGATGGAGATCGTAATGATTCAGGCCAATAAGATTAAGGATAGAGAAGCTACTATGACTAGATTTTATTCTTTTTTTTTTTTTTTATCAGAATGTAAGTATGGATTAAGATAAAAAGTTACCATGCTAGTTAACTAGCAAGTACAAATACATGTACAGAGAAAAAAGGGAAACAAGCCCCCAAGCAGGCAATATTAACAGCCAAGCCATAAAATAATGGCCAATTGTCCAACAAGACAAAGATAGATAAACAACCTATACACCAACTAAAGAAGAGCATATTTCCTGCATAATTCACGGTTACAAAAGTATCCAATCCATATATTGGTGTCTAAACTAACCGAAACCGCAGTAGGAAGAAACAAACAAGCATGCTAAGCATATAAATCCCAAGGCAGATAGACATACAACCATGCAAGGCCAGCAATCCTGTGACTAACCTAGCAAAAACTTCAGGAACATTAGAACCACAGGAAACTTTCTCCAACTAGCATTTCCCAACCACATTAGCAAAAAACCAAGACTATTTATCTTCATCATCTCTGCCACTACAAAATAACAAGGAAGGACCGACAGCGACAGTAAAAGCCCAAACATTCCATCGTAGCGAAAATAATAGAAGCAACCTATCTCAGTCTTGTTAAAAGAATGGAAGCAACCTCGACTGGGCATCGGCACGAGAGAAAATAGGATCTATAGTGGTAGAACAATCTAGTTCTCAGTCTGCAATAAAATAAACCAAGTGATTTGTTTAATGAAAATATAAGATTGTGTAGAAAAGAATTTGGAACTTGTAGAATAAGCAGTCGACCGATCTGATAGAGCTGTTAAACACTCTTATATTCCTTTCTTCCTAAATCAAACATATAGCTAAAGATAGGGAAACTCTACGCATTCTTGGTTGAAGACCTTTCTTTTTACCATTGAGGCCCCTAATCGCACCATTCAGAGTAGCCATCCTTCTGTTAAGACGAAGCCAAAACTTAATCTTACACCATATGAGAGAGGTCCAGTTACAAGCAAAGAAAAGATGGATGTGTGTCTCCTCATGTTATCTACAGAACATGCAATGTTTATTTAACAAAGAGACCCTGAGTCTATCTTTTGTTTTCAATCTCCTAAGAACAACTAGCTATAAAAAGAGACTATGCCTGGGCATTGACCAATGCTCCCATACACATTGTGCTATAGGATAGTGGTAGCCTTAAATCTGAAGAATTTATGGGCCACAACAAAGAAGATCCCTAATGAGTTTTGCCAGCACTATAACAAGCTGATTGTTTCAGCAGTGCCACCACATTCACTTAGCAACTGATCCTTTACAAGGAGATTATATTTCCAGAGCGGGAAGGAAGGTCGCTGAGATTCTGAAGACCATATTGTATGATGAGGTAAGTAGTAATGATGTATCCATCGAATCTATAAAGAACCTATTTTAAGATGGATATTCCACATATGCTTAGCTATAAAACTTTTATTTCTGGCTTTGATATCTAAAAGGCCTAAACCCCTTTCACTTCTTGGCAGACATACATTTTTCCATGCTACCAAACCAGACTTATTGCTCGTGAGGTTGCCATTCTAGAAGAAATTCCTACATAGTGAAGTAATCTTACTGATAACAAGGTTAGGCATGGGAAAGATATTGATCCGGAATCGTACCACTCCATACAGAACAGATCGAATGAGCTCTAGCTTGCCAACATACGAAAGGTGTTTCCCATGCTAGCTTTGAATGCATGAATCCAACTTATGCAAGGGGGGAAAGTATTGGCTGGCTAGTAAAATGTGAGGGCTTAAAGGCACTCTAAGATATTTAAAGGGGAAATTGCCTTCAGAAAACCCTATATGTTGTAGAATAGCTTGCTTGGCAGTATTGCCAATACTACCAAAGAAAATGGAAGATTTAGTAGCATTTATGGCTAGCCCTGATATTCTTCCAAAAGATAAAATCTACTAAAATAGGACAACAACTAAGGATATATCCCCATGACATAAGAGAAGAACATCATCTGCAAAGGCAAGGTGACAACTTCAAAGGGAGCTACATTTAGGGTGGAAACAAAAACCAGCTTGTTGTGTAGCCAAGTGAAGCATCCTAGAAAAGTATTCCATGCATGTAATAAATAAGTAAGGAGATAATGGATCACCTTGCCTAACACTACATTTTCCTGGAAAGAAGCTAAACAAGTCACCATTCACAGCCACAGAAAAGGATGCTGTCTCGACACACTTCATGACTAAGTGAACGAAGCGAGTTGGAAATCCAAACAACATAAATAGATGCCTAAAGAAAGGCCACTGCACATAATCAAAAGCCTTCTTGAAGTCAATCTTGATGATGCATCTAGGAGAGGCCCTCTTCGTTCCATACTCCCGAAGAAGTTCCTGCAAGAGATTGATATTATCAACCATGTTTCTCTCACCCAAGAAAGCATTCTGCACATGACTAATTATACTCTGAAGAACATTAGTAATACAACCAGCTAGGATCTTGAAGATGACTTTATATATGACATTACATCAAGAGATAAGATGAAAATTAGCAACAAAAGTAACACTAGCCAATTTGGGTATAAGAGCTATGATTGAATGATTCACTTGCTTTATAAGTTCTCTAGAAGCAAAGAAATCTGTAACAACATCACAAAAATCATTTCCAACCATATGCCAAACTTTTTTTAAAGAAAAAAGAAGTATAGTCATCAGGATCTGTTGCTTTGTCATTGCCACTACTGTAGAGAACTTCTTTGATAACTGCATTAGACACTGGAGCTAATAGAATGGTATGGGAATTATCATCAAGGCAAGGGCCAATGAGAGCAACCTCAACATCTATTAGAATAGTGGCCTTCAAAGAACCAAGTAGTGCTTGATAACATTGAACAAGAACTTCCCCCACTTCATCAACCAATGTAGTAAACATACCATCAACCCGCTGAATAGCCACGATGTGATTCCTCCTATGTTTCTGGTTCATTAGAGAGAAAGAATCGAGATCTTCTATCACTTTCCTTAAAGAAAGTAGTTTTTAGACCAATCCGACTTCATCTTCCTTAATATGGAGGCTGAATCTGAAGAGAGAGGGGACTGTCCAACCAAAGCCTTATGCAAAGGCCGAACCACCTAAGGCCAAAAAGGATGCTCATATGGATGGGCACATTACATCTCATTATCCAAATCGAATAGTTATGCTTACAAGAGATAATAGGGAGGTTGAATCTGAAAGTGACAAATCTAAAAGTGAAGAGATACCACCTTTGATGGATTGTAGTGATGAGAAGATTACATATTTTGTTAAGGGAGAGTCCTTGTTTATAAGGCGTGTGCTGAACATGCAAATCAAAGAAGATGATGTAGATCAACAACGGGAAAACATATTTCACACTCGATGTCACATCCAAAACAAGGTATGTAGAATGATAATTGATGGAGGTAAATGTGCTAATAT
>Ga0307515_10011018_pt1 | contig 17226 bp, 18 predicted proteins | sample 17_EM_MG_FD_194513 | JGI IMG/M metagenome (GOLD analysis project Ga0307515, IMG submission 194513) | Populus trichocarpa ectomycorrhiza microbial communities from riparian zone in the Pacific Northwest, United States - 17_EM | ecosystem: Host-associated > Plants > Roots > Unclassified | place...
ACAACTTCCTGGTCGGCGACATCGTCGACGTCAAGAACACCCCCCGCGAGCTCCCAATCTGGAACGGTATCGGCGACTGGACGGTCCCGTTCGACAAGTACGGCCGCTAAGGCGTGTTTCGTAGCTCCGGCTGGCCGGTTGAAGTCACGGCCTGGCGGTGTTCATACCGGAGACCTCGTGGCCACCTTGGCGGTGACGAGGCGGCATGACCTGACTGACGCGCAGTGGCTGTCCTGGCCCCGTTGCTGCCTGCTGCGTCGTCTACTGGCAGGCATCCACCGGTCGAAATTTGCGTGCGTCGGTTCTCGACCTATTTGGGTCGTTCTCAAGCCGCTTCTCTCGCCCGGCCTTGGCGGTTGAGGGCTCCAGCGTTCGGCTTGCGGTCGGTGGGCTGGGTTTGCTTGCGCTGGACGATTGGGGGCCGGGGTGCCCAAGCACGGCTTGTGGGTCGTTTTGATGCCGTCCTTGGGCACCTCGGCCCCCAATCTTGCCTGGGGTTTCTGTTGCGGCTGGGTTTGTGGTTGCTCGCTGCCGGGGTGGGTGGCCGGGCTGGGTGATCCCCGTGCGGTGGGTGCTCGGGCTGCCGCGGTTGTGGTTGCGCTGGGGTTGTCGGTTGGGCAGGCCAAGGTGGGTGGTGGGTCGTGCGGCGCACCGCGCCGGTTGCGCTTGGCATGGTGCGGTCTCTGGTATCACGCCCGCGACAAATTGGTGACACATGACCATGTCCCGGTCGAAATGGTGCATTCCTCTGCCGCCGATCGTGGGGGAGTCTTTAGCAGACTGGATCGTTGTAGGGTCGGCTGGCCGAGCGGGATGCCAGTCGTTCGGTCGGTGTGTGCGCTGCAGCTGGCCACGCACGCCGCTGTCGGGCCGCGGTTAGGTGCAGGCTCGCTCCAGCGACTGCCGGGCAGCGGCGAACTTCGGCTCGAACTCGGTGAACTTCGGCCGCAGTGTTGTGATGAGCTCGCTGTCGTCCAGGTCCGCCTGGTCGATCGTGTCGGCGACCTGGTCGATCGCGGTTCGCGCATCCCCCTTCGCGGCGCCCGCGGCCTCGCGCAACTTCGGCAGGATCTGACCGAGCGCCAACGCGCGTAGTTCTTCCGGCCCTTCCCGATACTGGTCGTACGTCTCAAGCATTCCCCGCGTCGCGTCGCAGCTCTGCCGTGACGACGAGTCCATGTCCTCGGCGCACCCGGCGAGGGTGACGAGGACGGCTACGGCCGCGACTCGGGCGACGCGACGAACCACGGTAGTTTCTGCGTATCGCATGACGTCGATGCTATCTACATCCCGGTATGTGGCCAGGCCTCGCGTTTCACGCCACCGCCGGTCTCGCTTCCGCGCCGGACCGACTCGATTGGCACAGGCATCAAGCCGGCCGGCGCGCCAGGCACTGCGAAGAGCCGACCCAGGGACCGCCCTGCTGTGAGTGTTCCTTTTGCTGTGCTGCTGCTCGGCGTGGCGGGCGGGCCGGCCCACGCTGTCGGTGTTCCGGGGCCGTCAGCGTCTCAGAGCAGCGATCGGGTCCATCGTGGGGCGTCCCGTGCTACTTGGTCTTCCCATCCTGTGGCGCCGCCGGGCAGTGTCCATGCTCGTGTTCTGCTCTCTTCCCGTAGCTCAGCGTCAGGGCTTACGGTCAGGACCAGCACGGTCGGGCTGATTCGTTCGGCCTGGGCCGCTACCAGGCGGCTGTGACCGTCGAGCAGCATGTAGCCATCGATGCCGCTCACCCACCAGAGCAGGAGCGGTGCGAGGATCCGGTCTCGCGCGTGTTTGCGGTAGGCCTTGACTCGGCCGGTGTCGCGGTGGGGCAGTTCCCGTAGCGGAAGCACACCGTGCCAGCCGCCGAACCAGTCGAGCTCAGCGGCAGGATAGTCGACGACGAGGTCAGCACCCAAGCAGTACCGGGGCAGGACACGCGGCTGGACGCGCCAGCGCCCCTCGTGCAGCGGCCCGATCTCGGCGGCGCTCAGCATGGTCAGGAACTCGTGCGCCCACCGGCTGAGCCACGCCGGTGAGCCGGGCTCCGGGTCCGCGATTCGGCGTACCTGTACCGACCGTAGGGGCGGAAGCGGCGATCGGAAGGCGCCGGTGCGGTACACCTCGACGCCGTAGTTCCAACGATGTGCCTGGGCGAAGAGGACGGCACGGTCTTGCTGACGCAACACCATGCGTTTACCGGCCGCAACCTCGAATCGCAACGCCGGCCGGCGTTGCTTGGTGACAACGACTGCCGCTCCCGTCTCCGCGAACGGCGAGATCGTCTCGGGCATCACTGCAGCGTAGACGGCCGGCTTCGGCCGGTTGGTACCGCAGTGGATCGCCGCCGGCTGGCTCTTCCCGCAGCCCCGTTGGCTGGGCCGGGACATTGCCTGGCAGGACTGGCTCGGGTTGCCGCGCGCCTCCTGACACGTTCGAGGCCGAGCTTGGATCGAGCCGTTGCTCCCGACCGGTCGCCGGCGGTCGATGGCGCGATCACCGAACGGCGACAGTTGCGACGCCGTCGCATCCGACGAACGCGCGACCATCACGTCGCCCGACCGTTTGCTGGATACCGGCGCGTGGTCATGCCGAGATTGGCCCAAGGTGGGAAGAGGCGATCTCGCGGCGCCATGTCACGGCGAGCAATGCGTACGTGTAGCCGTCCACCCAGCCCAGCTCGGCATGCCAGGAGTCGCCGACGCCGTGCTGCTCTCGGTGCATGCCGACCTTCTCGAGGATCCGCATCGAGGCGAGGTTGTCCGCGAAGCAGCCGGCGGTGATCCTTCGAACGCCCAGCCGGTCAAACGCGTGTGCCACCATCGCGGTGACAGCCTCAGTCGCGTAGCCATGGCCGCCGTAGGCCGGGTCGAAGGTGTAGCCGAGTTCGGCTTCCGTGCGCTGTGGCATGCCGGGCTGACCCATACCGTCGACCAGGTCGAGCGAGACGGTTCCGATCACCACGTCGTCAAGGGTCACCGCCAGGCTGTGGTCGTCGGGATCCTCCGCCGCATGCCGCCACGCCGCGCGGAAGGACACCGGGTCAACTTCGGTGCGTAGTAGCCAGCGAGTGACCTCCGGCAGGTTGCGGTACTCCAGGATCCGATCGATGTCCTCGTCACGTACCGGGCGAAGCTCCAGCCGATCGGTCCGCAAGGTGGTGCTCTTCATGAGAGGGGACGCTAGCGGACGCGCCGCGGTGACACGTCCGGTTTATCGTGCCGCCCAGGTGCGGGATGAAGTCGGCGACGCCAGTGTGTCTGCCGTCGGCGTTCTTGTCGTCGGTGGCGGGTCCGCTAGTTCGGTGGGGAAGCGACTCGGGCGATGAGGAACTTCGGGGCCATCTCGCAGTAGCTGTCGGTGAGGAGTTCGACGATCTCGGTCCAGTCGGTGTGGTCGCCGAGGAGGGTGCCGGCGACGTTGTGGCCCCAGCCGGCGCGAAAGAACGGGAAGCCGCTGCTGGTTAGGCCGAGCAACTCGTCGGCGGGTACGCGAAACGTCATCACGGTCGGCGGCTCGCCGGTGATCAGATGCCGGGGGTAGACCAGGTGACGCTCAGGATCGGGCGTGTAGACGTGGGCGAATGTCCGCTTGCGGATCCGCCAGCGGATGCCGATCCAGGCCGGTTCCTCGTATGTCTCCGGCAGCCCTCGGCAGATCGGTCGTAACCGGTTCAGGATCTGCGGTGGCACGTCTCCGGGGCCGGACATGGGCCGACAGTACCGGCCGCCAGCGAACTTCGCGGCCCGTCACTCGTCCCGGCTTCTGAGAGCCCGAGGAGCCACGCGATGAAAGATCTGAACGATCGGGGACCTGCGCGGCCCGACCTGATGCGAGCCGGGACTGGTATTGGCATTCTCTTTTTATGCAAGTAACGTATCCGGAGATGAATGACGCCGAGATGACCTCGTCTGGCATTCCGCTTCAGCCCGTCTACGGACCGGATGACCGGGGTGCGGAGCCGCCTGCGCCCGGCGGTTTTCCCTTCACCCGGGGCAACTTCGCCACCGGCTACCAGGGTCGGCTGTGGACGTTCCGGCAGTACTCCGGGTTCGGCACCGCGGAGGAGTCCAACAGCCGCTACCGATACCTGCTGGAGCAGGGTGGCACCGGGTTGTCGGTGGCGCTCGACCTGCCGACCCAGTGCGGCTACGACTCCGACGATCCCGAGGTGAGCGAGGAGGTCGGCCGGGCCGGCGTCGCTTCGGCTGCGTGGCGGGCGGCGCCTCGCTCTACGCACCCCAGGCGCAGAACAACATCGTCCGGGTGGCGTACGAGGCCATGGCGTCGGTGTTCGGCGGCGTGCTGTCGATGTTCACCGCCGCCTGGGACGAGCCGTTCGCCCTGCCCAGCGAGGAGTCGGCGACGCTCGCGCTGCGCACCCAGCAGATCCTGGCGTACGAGACCGGCGTCGCCCGGGTCGTCGATCCGTTCGGCGGCTCCTACTTCGTCGAGGCGCTCACCGACGCCACCGAGGCCCGCATCGTCGAGATCATGGCCGACCTGCAAGGCCACGGCGGCATGGTCACCGCGATCGAGGACGGCTACCTGCAGGGCCTGATCGCCGACGAGGCGTACCGGCTGCACCAGGACGTCGAGGCCGGCCGGCGACCGGTCGTCGGCGTCAACCGCTTCGCCTCGGCGGAACAGCCGCCGGACATCGCGACGTACGAACTCGACGCCGAGGGCCGCGAGGTGCAACTCAAGCGGCTGGCCCGGGTCAAGGCCGAACGCGATCCGGCCGCTGTACGTGCCTGCCTCGCCGCACTGTCCCGGGCCGCGGAGGGCACCGACAACCTGATGGGCTCCCTGATCGACTGCGCCAACGCGTACTGCACTGTCGGCGAGATGGTCGCCGCGCTGAAGGCGGTCTGGGGCGAATTCCAGCAGCCGGTGGTGTTCTGATGCCGACCCGCGTACTGATCGCCAAGCCCGGCCTGGACGGCCACGACCGCGGCGCCAAGATCGTCGCGCGGGCCCTCCGCGATGCCGGCTTCGAGATCATCTTCACCGGCATCCGGCAGCGGGTACGCGACATCGTGGCGGCCGCCGTCCAGGAGGACGTCGACGTCGTCGGCCTCAGCATCCTGTCCGGCGCGCATCTGGCGCTGACCGTCCGCGTCATCGAGGGGCTGCGGGCCGCGGCCGCGGACGACATCGCCGTCATCGTCGGCGGCACAATTCCCGCGGCCGACATCCCACGGCTCCGGGCCGCGGGCGCGGCCGCGGTTTTCCCGACGGGTACGCCGCTCGCCACCCTCGTCGCGGAGGTACGCGCCCTGACCGCCGTGGCGTCGCCGCCTTGACTGCCGTGGCATCGCACCTTGACCGCCGTGGCGTCGCTGCCTTGACTGGGTGGCGTCGCCGCCGTGGCTGCCGTGGCGTCGCCCCCTGGCCCTCGGCGCCCTCGGCGGCCGTGACTTTCGGCCACTCGGGGCGCCTCGGTGGCACCCGATACGCGACGTAACCGGATCTTCGGAAGACCTGTGGTCGAGAACCTGGAGTGATCGTGCGGATCGGTGTGATGATCGGGCCGGAACGCGGCGACTCCGCGCGCAAGGTCGCGCGGATGATCGCGGACGTCCGGTGGGCCGAGGCCGCGGGCCTGGACACCGCCTGGGTGCCGCAGATTCCGACGGACTTCGACGCGTTAGTGGCCGTGGCGTTGATGGGCGCGAGCACCAGCCGGATCGAGTTGGGGACCGCGGTCGTACCGCTGCAGGCGCAGCACCCGATCGCCCTGGCCCGGCAGGCGCTCTCCGCCCAGGCCGCCACCGGCGGACGGCTGGCGTTGGGCGTGGGGCCGTCCCATCACTGGATCGTGCGAGACATGCTCGGCCTGCCCTATGAGCGGCCCGCCGGGTACACCCGCGACTATCTGGACGTCCTGGATGCCGCGCTGGCCGGTCCCGGCCCGGTCGACGTCGAGAACCGCACGTTCATCGTGCACAATCCCCTCGAACTGGGCCCGGTGGCCGGGCTGCCGGTCCTGATCGCGGCGCTCGGTCCGGTCATGCTGGCGCTCGCGGGCGAACGCGCCGACGGCACTGTGCTCTGGATGGCCGACGAACGCGCGGTCGCCGAGCACGTCGTGCCACGCATCAGCAAGGCAGCCGGCGACGCGGGACGTCCGGCCCCGCGGATCGTCGCGGGCATACCGGTCTGCCTGTGCCGGCCGTCGGAGGTCGAGGCGGCGCGCGAGCGCGCCAACCGGATCCTCGGCGAGGCGGAGATTTCCCCCAACTATCAGCGGCTACTGGAGTACGGCGACGCCAAAGACATCGGCGACCTGTGCGCGGCGGGAGACGAAGCGGCCATCGCGGCACGCTTCCGGCGGTTCGCAGACGCGGGCGTCACCGATCTATCGGTGCGGCTGCTCCCGATCGGCGCGGACCGCGACGAGCTCATCGCATCCAAGCGCCGAACCCGGGACATGCTCGCCGGGATCGCGCGGGACCTGCGGTGACCCCCGGCCCCCTGGCCGGCATCCGCATCCTCGAGGTCGGCACGATGCCGGCCGGACCGTACGCGACCATGCTGCTCGCCGACCTCGGCGCCGACGTCACCAAGATCGAACCACCGGGCGGGGACATCTCCCGCAAGGTCGGCGACTCCTACTTCGCCAGCCTGAACCGAGGCAAGCGCAGCATCTGCCTCGACCTCACGTCCGAGGCGGGCCAGCAGCGATTGCGTCCACTGGGCGTGCCGGCGGCGGCCGTGCGAACGCTCGGGGAAGCGTTGTCGGCCACCCCCGAGATGATCGTGACGGCCGGCGACTACCGACTGGTGGCAAGCCCGATCCGGGTCACGGGCTACAACCCGACCTACGGTCCGCCACCTCAACTCGGCCAACACGGGCAGTAGCTCGGTTGGCAGTTGTCGCAGGCGTTTGCCGCCAGTGGCTACTTTGCCAGTGGATGTTGGCGAGAGCCTGAGCGGAGAATCTGTGCAGACTTCAGTAGGCCGACGATTCCGACTGCTGGTGCTCGCGGTCGCGGCCGTGTTCGCCCTCTCTGCCTGCTCGTACATCACGGGCAGCGTGGAGTCCGAGGACGGCCTGTCCGCGAGCCAGGAGCGCTACCTGGTCAAGATCGGCATGATCGACAAGGGCGAGGATGTGCGCTTCTTCACCAGCGGAGGGCTGGCGTTCGAGGAGTCGGGGCACCTGTTCACGGATGTCCGGGTTGGTGCCTACTGGTTGCCCGACCATACCGACGAGGAGGACAAGGTGGAGTGGATTCTCCTCAAGGACGTGAAGGCCATCGAGCTCACCGACACCGACGCCTGGACCCACTCCGACTACGTCACCGTGACCCCGGAGAAGGGGGATCCGCTGAAGGTCTACCTCCCGGGATCCGACGGTTTCCCCAAGCGCTTCCACGAGGCCCTCATCAAGCAGTGGGAGAAGGTCAAGGCGCAGAAGTGATCCCGGTCAGCAGCGAGGGCGCGGTGCCTACTCGTAGCGGACCGTCACTGACCCGGTCTCCGGCACCCCTTGGCAGGTAAGCACGTATCCGTCGGCGACCTCTTCCTCGGTCAGCGCGTCGTTTACCCGCATGGTCGCGGAGCCTTTGGTCAGCCGAGCGATGCAGGTGCCGCAGTTGCCCGCTTCGCAGGAGAACGGCGGCGCGAGACCGCCGCGCCGGGCGCTCTCCAGCAACGTTTCGTTCGCGCGCCGCGGCATCGACACGCGCTTGCTCCCAAGCACAATCGTCACGGTCGCGTCGGGCTCGGCTGCGGCGGTAGCGGGGGCGTCGCGTGGAGGCGAGGGCATGCTGCCGAAGCGTTCACTGAAGACCGCACCCGGTCCGGCGAGTGCGGATTCCACCAGCGCCATGAAGGGTTCCGGGCCGCACACGTAGGAGTCCGCGCCACCGTCCGCGCCGACGAACTCCCGGATGGCCGCCGCGTCCAGTAGGCCCCGGTCGGCGTCGAGGTGGCGTACCACGGTCAACCGGCCGCGGTACCGCTCCGCGAGGTCGGCCAGGACCGTGTCGAAGATGATCGACTCCTTGTCGCGGTCGGCGCAGAGTAGCCGTACCGGCCGATCCGTGGTCGCCAGTGCGCTTTTGGCCAGGGACAGCAGCGGCGTGATCCCGCTGCCGCCGCTGAAACCGAGCATCGGCACCTCGGCCGGGCGCAGGCAGAACATTCCCCGGGGCGTGGTCAGTTCCAGCTCGGCGCCCGCGTCGACGTTGTCCAGCAGCCAGTTCGAGACCGCGCCGCCCGGCACCCGCTTGACGGTCGTCATCAACTCGGTGTCGGTTTCCGGTGCGCTTGACATGGAGTACGAGCGCAGCAGGTCCCGCCCGCCACCTGGACCCGGAACGTGCAGAACTGCCCGGCGCGGTAGGGGAACGGGCCTTCGGCCGGGGCGAACACGAAGGTGTGCACGTCGGGGTCTGACGGCCGACGACCGGATTCAGATCGCGACCCCGCCGTCGCACATTCTCGGGCTGCTCAACATCGTCACCGCGCTGGAGACCGGCGCCCGGCTGCGGCTGCACCGCCGCTTCGACCTGGACCGGCTGTTGCACCACATCGAGTCCGACCGGATCACGGTGGAGATGGCCGTCGCGCCGATCGCGCTGGCCATCGCCTCCCACCCGAAGCTCGAGTCCTACGATCTCTCGTCGCTGCGCTACCTCATGTGGGGCGCCACGCCGGTGACGCCGAGCGTCGCCGCGACCGTCACCCGGCGGACCGGGGTCGGGTGGATACCCGCGTACGGGGCCAGCGAGCTGCCCGTCATCGCCTGCAACCCGCTCGACGAGCCCCGCCTGGACAGCGCCGGACGTCCGGTGCCCGGGGTGAGCGTGCGGGTGGTGTCGCTGGAGACGGGCGCGCCGGTCGAGCAGGGGGAGACCGGCGAGATCCAGGCGCGGTCGGATTCGCTGATGGCCGGCTATCTTCCGGCCGAGGCGACGGCGGAGGCGTTCAGCGACGGCTGGTACCGGACCGGCGATGTCGGCCACCTCGACGCCGGCGGGTGGCTGCGGATCACCGACCGGTCCAAGGAAATGATCAAAGTGCGCGGGTTCCAGGTCGCGCCGGCCGAGATCGAGGCCGTCCTGCACGGGCATCCGGCGGTCGCGGACTGCGCGGTCTTCGGCCTCCCGGACCCGGCCGACGGCGAGTCGATCGTCGCCGCCGTCGCGGCGACGGAGATCCGCAACGGCGCCAGGGCTTCCGCCTCGCCGATCGCCGCCGTGACGTCCGCCTCGCTGGTGGCGTCGGTGCGCACGTAGCGCACGCCCAGCTCCGCCTCCAGCGCCTTGCCCTTCTCGTCGGCGAGGTCGGCGACGACCACCTTCGCTCCGGCCGCGTGCAGCCGGCGGACCGTGGCCTCACCCAGGCCTCCTGTGCCGCCGACCACCATCGCGGAACTCTGAGCGCCACCCGGCTACTGGACCTCGCCCGGGCCGCCGCGCGCCGCTTCCAGCGCTATCCGGCCGTCCTCTACCTGGGCGCCAACCACCTCGCGTACCCGGTCGCCCTGTTCGGGGCGGCGCTGGCCGGCGTTCCCCTCATCCCCGTCAACTACCGGCTGGGCGAGGCTCAACTGGCCGGCATCGTCGCGCGCCATTCCGGCGCGCTGGTGCTGCGGCCCGACGCCCTCGACGCCCTTCTGCAACCGGACGCCTCACCCCAGCCGGAGCACGAGAATCGGCAACAGGACCCGGACGGCATCGCGGTGCTGATCTACACCAGCGGGACGACCGCCGAGCCCAAGGCCGCCGTGCTGCGGCATCGGCACCTGCTCGCGTACGTGTGGAACACCTGCGAATTCGGGTCGGCCGAGGACGGTGACGCCGCATTGGTGGCGGCCCCGCCGTACCACATCGCCGGCCTGACGAACCTGCTGTCGAACCTCTACACCGGGCGCCGGGTGGTGTACGCGGCCGCGTACGACGCGGCCGAATGGCTCGACATGGTACGGCGCGAGCGGATCACGCACGCGATGGTGGTGCCGACGATGCTGGCCCGGATCGTCGCCGAGGTTGCCGGCGACGATGCCGAGACGCCGACGCTGCGCAGCCTCGCCTACGGCGGCGCCCGGACGCCGAGGTTCGTGCTGGAGCGCGCGCTGCGGATATTCCCCGAGGTGGGCTGGTTTTCGTACGCGGTGACCAGATCTCCGGCGAGTACGGCGGCCGGAGCGTGCTGGACCCGGACGGCTGGTTCGCCACCCGGGACCTCGGACACCTGGACGCCGACGGCTACCTGTTCATCGAGGGGCGCGCCGACGACACGATCATCAGGGGCGGCGAGAACATCGCCCCGCCGAGATCGAGGATGTGCTGCTCGCGTACCCGGGTGTCGTCGAGGCTGCGATGGTCGGCGTGAGCGACCCCGAGTGGGGCCAACGGCTCGTCGCCGTCCTGGTCGGCGCCGGGAACCCGGCCGAGATCCAGCGGAAACCGGCCTGGCCCCGGTCAAGGCGATACCGAAGGCCCTCGCCCGGGCGGGCCTGTTGATCGAGGACGTCAACCTGTTCGAGATCAACGAGGCCTTCGCCGCGATGTGCGTCGCCACCGTGGAACTCCTCAGCATCGATCCCGGCCGGGTGAACGTCAGCGGAAGCGGCTGCTCGCTGGGCCACCCGGTCGCGGCGAGCGGGGCGCGGATGCTGGTGACGCTCGTGCACGAACTGCGCCGCCGAGGCGGCGGCGTGGGCGTGGCGGCGATGTGCGCGGGCGGCGGCATGGCATCGGCCACGGTCATCGAGGTGCCAGCCCCCCAGCTGGCATCGACGTATCTCTGTTGGAGGCTGAGGCCCTCTCTTGGAGACGATGCTCCCTCTTGGAGACTGAGGCTCTCTCTTGGAGACTGAGGCGATGGGCAGGAGCCAGGACAGGTTGCGCCGGATCGAGACGCTGGACCCCGAGGCCGACCATCGCGAGATCACGTCGCTCTTCTACCTCGACTTCGCGACGATCATGCTGCTGCAGGCGGTCACCGGCAACCTGCTGACCTTCGCCGTGCCACGGATGTCGCGGATCCTGAGCGCCACCGGCCAGTTCGAGCAGCACACCGCCAAGCGGTTCGTCGACACCGCCCTGCTCACCGGGGCCGTCCTGGAGCACGGCCTGCACCCCGGCCCGGGCCGGGACGCGGCCCGGCGCGTCAACGCCATGCACCGGCGCTACGACATCCACCCCGACGACTTCACCGCGGTCGGCTGCGACGCGCCGCTGATGTCCCTGGAAATCGCCGACCGCTTCGGCTGGCGACCGGTCACCGGCACCGAACGAGAGGCGCTGCGCATCCACTACAGCGCGGAGGCCCGGGCCTTCGGCGCACACCACCCACTGCCCGCGACCCTCGCCGAGATGACCACCTTCCGCGAGCGGTACCTGGACACGCAGGCCACCTTCGAGCCCCAGAACCGGCGGCTGGCTGACGCGTTCATGGGGTACGTCGCCGGGCTGTTCCCGCGCGCTGTTCGCCCGATGGCGAATGCGGTTCTGCTGGCGCAGGTCGATCCGCGCATTCTGCGGGCGTGTGGCCTTCCGGTGCCATCGGGTTCTCGCAAGCGCGTGTCCGACGGGGCCATCTGGATGATCGGGCGGGGCGGGCCGGCGGCCGACCCGGTGCCGGGAGAGCCGAGCGGCCTGGACCGGATCGTGGAGGCGGTCTATCCCCACGGCTGGAGCATCAGCGACCTGGGCCCCGAGCACCCCGAGCCAGACTCCAGCCAAGGGCCCGGACGCTAAACCTGCCGCGGAGACCATGCCGCGACGGCGGCGAGGTCGAGGTCGCGATGGGCTTTCTCCCCGCCGTTGCTGGTGGCGCTGGAATGGGGCTTCGAAGACGGCTGCGAATAGCCGTGCTGCTGTCAGGCAGAGGGGGAGCACCAGGAGTACGGTGATCGCGAAAGCGGTCAGGTGTGACCCGGTGCGGGGTCCCACGATCAGCGTGCAGATCAGGGCGACGATCGGCATGTGGATCAGGTAGAGGCTGTAGGAGAACCCGCCGAGCTCCTGCAGCGGCCTGCAGTCCAGCAGCCGTAGGAGTCGGACCGGTCGGTGGGTGGCCAGGGCTGCGAGGAACAGGGCGATGGCAGGCCCGACGGCGAGGTCCAGCCAGTAGTAGTGGGCGACCGTCCACGCTGAGCCGCGAAGCATGATCAGCGTCAGCACCGGTGCGCCGGCCAGTGCGGCCAGGCCGAGCCACGGCAGGCGCCGGATCCGGTCACTGGCGGAGACGATGCCGGCGGCCAGCACACCCAGGGTGAACTGGGGTGCCAGCTCCAGCGTGTATCCGATCGCTCTCGATCCTATGGACAGATCGGGGAAGAGCAGGCCCGCGGTCACGACCGGCACCGTGACGGCGGCGAGTGTTGCCGTCGCGCCGAACCGTCGGCGGGTCAGCAACACGAGTGGGAACGCCACGTACAGGCCGGCTTCCACCGCGATCGACCAGAATGCGCCGTTGGGAGCGGGCGCAGCGACGACGTCTTGCAGCAGCAGACCGTAGACGACCATTGACCGCAGAGTCGGCGGTGCGCTGAGCGGCAGGGACGGCACGATGGTCGCAATCAGGGCGCTGACGGCCAGGGCCGCCCAGTAGGCCGGCAGGATCCGCCGGGCGCGGCGCCGGGCGTAGCGCAGCGTGCCGCCGAGCCGCCATGCGTTGCGGGCCGGCGAGATGGCCAGCGAGAAGCCCGACAGGGTGATGAATACGACGACCGCAAGCCGGCCGTGGACCAGCCATCCGAGCCAGCCCGGGCCGGTGTTGGCCGGATAGCCGGGGAAGGACAGCAGCCAGCAGTGATGCACCACGACATACAGCGCGGCCAGGCCGCGGAGCGCGTCGAGCCCGGGAATCCGGCCATCGGCGCGCGGCGGCCGGGCGGTGGTCAGAGGCGGCCCGGGTACGGGAACGGCAGCCAAGATCTGCTCCTGTCGATGGGATCGGCCGGGTTCGGCTGCCATTTGGGCGCACGCCGGTCACAGGCGTGGCCTGTGGCCAGCCCGTCGGGGTGTGGAAGTGGGTGAGGAGCCCTGGTCGCGCTAGGGGAGGCGGACTCGCCGCCAGGTTCGGCCGTCCTCGGAGAGGTGCGGGCCGGTATACGAGTTCATCAGGTACGTCTCAGCGGCCTGCCCTGAGGCGACCGTGTGGCGCAGCCGCGCTGAACAGGTAGTTCGGCTCCTAATCCGTGACACGGAAGTCGTCACCGAGCATGGCGCGCAGCCGGGTCAGCGCCCGCGCGTTGCGCATCTTCACCACCGACACCGAGACATTGAGGATCATGGCGACGGTGTCGATGCTGTGATCCTCGGCGTGCCGCAGCACCAGCACCGCCTGATCCTCGACGCTCAGCTGGGCCAACACCTCGACCAGCGCGAGACGCAGCTCCGGCGTGCCATCCGCCCGGTCGGCATGGTCCGGCAGCTCGGCCAGGACGACCTCGGAGGCGCTGCGCCGCTTGCTCAGGTCAAAAACCAGGTTCATCAAGACCTTGCGGCTGTACGCCTCCAGATTCGTGCCGGTGCGGATGCGCGGCCACACGGAGTACATCTTGGCGAAGGTCTGCTGGGTCAGATCCTGGGCGAAATGCCAGTCCCGGCACATCAGGAATGCGCCGCGGCGCAACCGGGTGCTGGCGGACTCCACGAACGCCGTGAACTCGGCATCCTGGGCCACCTTGGCGCGGCGGCGGGCCGCACCCCAGCCGATCAACGATCCCCTACCAGCGTCCTCGGCGGGTCGGGACTGTGTCGCGGTTCCGGTCACCGGACCCCTCCGACCGGGGCGCTCTCTGGACAGGCGCGGCCGATGATGTCCTGGACCCCAGGCTTCTTCGCGTACTCCCGGCTGAAGGTGGTGAACTGGGCCCGATCGTGCAGCCGCAGGCGGTACGACGCGGGCAGCGATTCCGGGGTGACCGAGGCGACGAAATCCGGGCTGTCCTTCCAGAGCGCCATGAATCTCGCGTAGGCCTCCTCGCGGCTCTCGAAGATCACAGAGGCGACCCGCTTGTCGTCGTTCAGCGCCTGGCCGATCGCAGACTGCTGCCGATCGGCCGCGTCGTTGAGGTAGATGACCGCGTCGGTCGCGTCGGCGGTCACCGGGTTCATCGAGCAATCCGGCGCCGCCAGCCTCATCCAGGCGGCGACCATCACCGGCGATCCTGCCGGTGGTGCCGCGCCGTCCGCCAGGTTCATGGCGCCTACGGTGACGACCATCGCCACCACGCCGGCGGCCACGCCTGCGACGGCCAGCCGGCGCCGGCGGCGGATCCGGCCGCCCTGAAGCATGGCCAACCTCGCCAGCTCGCCTGAGTCGGCGCCGGGGTCGGCGCTCACCGCCAGGTCGAAATGCTGCCGCAGGTCCGGTTCCACAACCACTCTCCTCATGTCCGCACCGGTCTCTGCTTGGTAGGACTGGGTGGACCTCCGTTCAGGTCACACCCCGGAGCACCTTGACGCAAGATCGCGGTATCGGCCGGACATCTGTTCCGGAGATCGTGACTCGGAGCGTCGCGGGTCCAAGGCGACGGTCATCGCCTATAAGGGCTCGCCGGTTCTGTCCGCCAGCCCGATCGAACAACCTCGTCTGCCGCGACTCGCTAGTCAGATTCCCGGTGCGAGGGTGTCTATTGCCGTTTGACGGCGTCGATCGCGAGCCGCAGGATGCGATCGCGTTGCTCGTCGGAGCCGAAGGGCGAGCTGGTGACGCCGATGACGTAGCGCATCACGTCATCGATGTTGACGTCTTGGCGGGCTTCGCCGGATTCCTGCGCGGCGGTCAGGAGCGGTCCGCCTGACTCGTAGAGCGCGGCCTTGCAGGCGAGGAACGCACCGGAGTCGCGGTCGAGCGCGGAGAGCAGTGCGCGTTTGGTCGCCATGTAGGTGACGAACCGTCGGATCCACTCCTCGAGGGCCTTCCCGGGCTGGTGAGTGGCCGCGAGTTCTTCGCCGTACCGGCAGAGTGCGTCGACCTCGGCGACGTAGACCGCCTCGGCGAGATCTTCGCGGGTCGGGAAGTGGCGGTAGAGCGTGGCGGCTCCGACGCCTGCGCGCTTGGCGACGTCGGCGAGAAGCACATCGGTTCCTTGCTCGGCGAACAGGGCCCGTGTGGCGGCGAGGATCGCGTCGAAGTTGCGGGCTGCATCGACGCGGTGCGGGCGACGGGTAGCCAGCAGGTCGCTCACGCGCATCGCCATTCCGGTGGTGCTCCGGTTCTCGTCGGCTGTCGAGGCGAACCGAGGGTCCGCCTCCACAAATGTGGGAGTCGGCTTCCAACTATAGGCGGACGCGGCTTGGGCGCTCTCTTCGTCCGTGCGTGTGATGGCGTGCGATGGCATGTGCCGCAGTGGCGTGGCGATCAGGACTGTTCGGGGGCCAGCGCGGTGATCGCAGCGACCTCCTCGTCGGCGAGCTGGATGCGTGCGGCGGCCAGGTTCTCCGTCAGGTGCTGCGCGCTCGTCGTGCCCGGAATAGGCAACGTGTTGGGCGTGCGGTGAAGCTGCCAGGCGAGCGCGATCTGTTGCGGGGTGGCGCCGTATTTCGCGGCGATCGGGTCGATGACGGCGTGCAGCGGCGCGCCGTCCACTCCGCTCGGGACGGCGCCCGGGTGCCAGGGCGAGAACACGATGCCCTTGTCTGCTGCGAGCGAGCGCACTGCCGCGCCGAGGCGGACGGCGACGTTGTAGTGCACGGTGACCGCGGCGATGTCTGTGATCGTCAGGGCGGCGAGGAGCTGGTCGGCGCTGACATTGGACAGGCCGATGTGGCGGATCATGCCGTCCTGCTGCATCGCGGCCAACGTCTCGACGGCCTGTTCGAAGGGGGTGTCGGTGAAGGTCGGCGTGTGCAGGTAGTAGAGGTCGATCTGGTCGACACCGAGTCGCCGCATGCTCATGTACGCGGCCTGGCGCAGGTACCACTTGTTGCCGGTCGCCCCCATGTCGCTGTATTCGGGGCCGCCGCGCAGGAACCCGCCCTTCGATGCGATGACAAGGTTGTCCGGGTAGGGGTGCAGCGCCTCCTTGATGAGCTCTTCGTTGGAGTGCGGCCCGTAGACGTCGGCGGTGTCGATGAACGTCACGCCCTCGGCGATGACCTCGCGCAGCAGTGCTACGCCCTTGTCGTGATCGGGGTACTCGCCCCAGACTTTCGGGCCGGTCAGCTGCATCGCGCCGTAGCCGATATTGCCGACAGTGAGGTCGCCGCCGATGGTGACGGTGCCGACGGCGGTGATGTCTGTGCTCATGATTCCTCCTTGAAGGTTGGGGATGAAGCGCGGTGTCAGGGCGTGACTATCAGCAAACCGGACACTAACTCTCACTTTAATGAGAGTTGGATTCCATTTCAACTGTGACGCACGCCGCGCTGGCGTCGTGTGAGCAGGGCCAATGCGAACCGCCCGCCCGCATAACGCCAAGCGCAACCCCGGGCGCGTTGAGCCTCAACCGCCGTCGGTGCCGGCCCACCCTCGGCGCACGTGCGTGACCACCCGGCGCAACCAGTCGGTGTAGCGGTCGCCGTCCTGCTCGCTCGGCGGGATGGCGCACCCCTCGGTCCAGCCGTTCCACGGATCGACCGACAGCCCATCGACCGCGAACCGCCCCGCCAGGCGCAGCTGATGCTCGATCCACAGGTCGTGATACCCGTACGGCATTGTGAGCGGTGGCGGAAAGACGAACCTCGCGTCGTAACCGTGCAGGACCGGCGCGATGCAGGGCAGTCCGGAGCCGGCCCAGAGGGTCATGATGTCGGTCGCGTAGGCCGTCCGCTCGTCGTCGGTGATCTGGTGCTGCGGCTTGCTCGGCCCGGGGCCCTGCGAGGTGATGTTGTAGGGGTTGATCCCGAGCAGGCTCTCCGTGCCGCGTAGCGCGACCGGATCGGGCCCGGCGTGGGATCCGTAGCCCGGCAGCGGCGTCGGGTCGATGAAGAACCCGATCCGGCGACCGGTTCGCTGGTGGACCAGCTCCGCCGCCCGATCGAAGCCTGCCGCGAACACGGCCGGGTCGATCGGCCCGCCGTGGATCGTCTCGATCAGCCAGATCGCCACGCGCGACCGGCCCAGACTATCGTGGACCTGCAGGAGGTTGGGCTCGTCACCGAGGTTGCCGACAAGCCAGGAGACCCGTTCGACCAGCGGTTCCAGGTTGGCCGGGAAGTCCTCCCAGAAGCGGAACCGCAACGAGACCTCGATCAACGGTGCGACGAGCAGTCCGCGCCGGGCGGCCACCCGGAACAGCGGTCGCGCCTGGGCGATCTGCTCGGCGTCGGTGTA
>Ga0307515_10011019_pt1 | contig 17225 bp, 3 predicted proteins | sample 17_EM_MG_FD_194513 | JGI IMG/M metagenome (GOLD analysis project Ga0307515, IMG submission 194513) | Populus trichocarpa ectomycorrhiza microbial communities from riparian zone in the Pacific Northwest, United States - 17_EM | ecosystem: Host-associated > Plants > Roots > Unclassified | place...
ATATTAATGGCGCACCCCTTTTATATATTATTAATAAAGAAACACAATTTTAAACTAGTAGATAGCTGTAAAGCATTAGCGCCAAGCATATATAGGATATACTATAAATATATTAGATCGACACATACCTAGAACCCCCTAATATTATTATATATAATATAGGCAAGAACTTTATAAGTAAGGAATTCAAATAATATGCTATAATACTTAGAACAGCTATAAGAAGCGTACCTATTAAAGCCCATAATTTAGTCGGAATGGTAGAACGCTATTATAGCCCCCTCCGTCGTATATACCATATTATTATTATAAAACTACCAGATATTGGCAAAAACATAGCTCTATAAATAGCTTTTAAAGCAATTAATAATTCCATAGGCCCTAACGGCCTCATACCCACCTTACTAGTATTTAGAGCTTACCCACATATAATAGAATCCGACGCACTTAATTCTACAGTTATATAACGAGCAATAGCTCTTAAAAAGGCTATAGAAGAAGTTAAGAAGCTTAGAGCTAAGCGCTAAGTAGCAGATGCCCTTAATATGCGCAACGGATCCAAAATAACTGCGATTTATAACCTACTACTTAACTTACCTATATTAGTATGGAGAAAAGGATCTATAGGCTAACCTAGTTACTAGTCTAGTCTATATAACCTACTTAGCATTAAAAATAAGACCTATACTATATAACTTCCCCACAAACCCACTAACTTCTATAGCATGGTTATAAAACTATATTTAGTAAACCCTAAGATTATAGAGGATATGTAGCTAGAAAATAACAAGAGTGAACTACCTTAAACTAAGCCTAGACCCTAACCTATTAAGCATAGAAGAGGTAGACTATATAAGTACCCTATTAAAGCTAATACCGCAAAATTTTTAATATATCTATAAGATAAGGATAATAATTAACTTATAAATTCTAATTAGTTTATAGCATTACGCCAGAAGGAGATTAAGGGATTACTTAAGAAAGGAGTTTTTAAACTAGTTAACCCTAAAGATATACCACAAAGCAATAGAGTATTTAACTCTAGATTTATTAACGAGATTAAGAACCCTAGTACTACTAATAAAGCCTTTAAGAAGTTAAGACTAGTTATACAGGCATATAATAACCCAGAAAAAGACCTCGTACTAACCCAATTACCTATAATCCAACAAGTTAGCCAACGCCTTATTCTCTACATTATAGCTACAACTTAAAACAATAGTATATATTTCTACTTATAAGATATCTTATAGGCCTATATACAATTAGCTACAAAACTAAATTAAGACTTCTATATTAGAGCACCTCTTAAACTTAGCATAGTACTTAAAGTCTTATAAGGCATAATTCTAAAAGTTATTAGACCTTTATACGGTATCCCTAAGGCAGGCAATTATTAGTTTAAGACTTACTATAATTACTATATTAAAGAACTAAACATAAGCCAATCCACTTATAACCCCTACCTCCTTCACCTTAATAACCCTATAAATTTTGGAATAGTTAGTCTATAGACTAATAATACCCTCCTAGGCCGTCGAAATCGGACTCTGCACCTGTACGCGGTGACGGCTACGAACCTGGTCTTCGAAGTTCAGATCCAGAGCCAACGCAGAGACGTCGCACAGCGTGCGGACAGGACCTGGTGGTGGTTGTGGGCGTTAAGGGCGGTAGTGAAAAATTTTCGGATGGTGAGATCTTGAAAACTACTACTGTTGGCTCTCTACAATACGACGACTACTACACTGTTCTATCCAGGGCACCTGTACGATCCAACATGGATGTACAGTTTTCGATAACATCCCCCGACCCCCAGTAGAAAGCATTGACGACCTCACATTAACGGACAAATAAGCGCGAATGAACGAACGAGCAAATATACGGCCCCTCCTAACCCCTAGGGCGATCGCCCGCGGAGCATGCGGTTACTCGCCGTACTGCTGTAATACTACTGAAGCGATAGCCGGATACAACCCCGTATGGTTTTCCTTGTCTCCTCTTAACGGAGTGGTGCCCCTAGAGAGGGCCTAGTGACTGGGGCCTAGGCACAAAAGATACCCAGGTACACACATATCCCGCTTTCGGCTTTTAGTATTAGGATAGTAGAACGGATAAATCCCCCTTACGCCTTTAATAGGCCTTAGGGGGGGGGGAGGCATGGCGTATATGGCAATGGTTAACAAGAGATAGTATATAGGGGGTGGTTAAGATACGGGACACAACTATAGGCATACGGCAATCGATCAGCAAGGCCTAGCTAGGACGTAGTGAACCCTAGCTTTGGATAAGCTAGAGAAGGAAGCAGTGGTTCCTAAGGAGTTTAAAACATCTAAGGAGGAGGACGTAGCGTAGGCCCGCAGGGCCGCGCTACGTGCAGGCATGGCAATTCGGGGTTTTTTATCCTACTGAGGTGGCTTATAGGGTTTTTCCTCCCCCCCAATAGCAAGGGGTTTTTCCTGTCAATATTACTTTCCCCTTATGTACGGAGTAGTCTGCGTGGGCCTAAATAGGATCCGTATTAGACGTTAATTAAAGATCTACTACTACTACTAATAATACCCTCCTACTAGCTAACTTAGTCTTTATAGCTTTAGAATAGGAGAAGATTAAGGAAGCTAAGTTCCTAACTAAGGAACGTAAGCAACTTACGCTAAAGCACCCAATTAAGTTCAATGGAGGCATTATCCAACAATAGGATTACGTAATTACGCTTACACAGAAGCGCTAATGCTAGAATTTAACCCTTATTAATATTAAGAAAGCTATTATAATAACTAGTTTTAGAGGCACTATTTATATAGCACTTATACCTAAGGACTAATACGTCGCCTAACAAGTAAGAGGAGCCTATATTACGTCTATATACTAGCCTAAAGCTTTTTTTAATTTATCCTACGCTGCCTAGGTAATTAACCCTAATAAAAAGACGCAAAACTACTTAATAAGAGAATTTAGTGGTAAATTAAGAACTTAATAAGAGGCTTAAGCTTTACTAGACTTAACATAAAGACACTTTAGCTACTTATATTTACTAATTCCTTATTCGCAAATAATAAGGACCTTTTATTATAGATTAGATATATCCTAGTACTAGCAGATTTATTAAATAAGGCGAATATTATCTACTGGTCCTTAGTTAAGTATAAGAGAGTTACAAAAAGCATACTAGCCTCCAAATTATACGCCATAGCCCATAGTTTTAACATTAGCGCTACAATTAAGGCCACAGTTAAATTATAACTTAACATTAGTCTACCGCTTATCCTTTATACTAATTCTAAGTTAATTTATAAATGCCTTATTAAGCTAGGAACTACACAGGAGAAGAGACTTATAATTAATATTATGTGCCTATATTAGTCCTATAAAAGACGCGAAATAGCTAAAGTTAAGTAAATTAATAGAGACAGTAACCCTATAGACGCTATAACTAAAAGCAAACCATTATTAGCCTTTAAGCGACTTATTAACACAAACCAAATTAAGTTAAAGACGGTAGAATGGGTAGAACGTACTATATTAGTAACTTAGTTAACTAAGGCGTAAGTATAGTAAGGAGGATATATGCAAGCTTAAAAGGATAAGTAGCACCGCTTAAAGTTATATACGATCTCTACGTCACATAACCGCAATCTACGGCAATTTATAGCAATCTGCCTGTACCTATAATACTACCTAGCACTATTATAACCTGCGCCATAATAGCAAGGAAGGAAGGAAAGAGAAGTGCGTATATAGATTTTTGAACTATATAGTTATAAAATACTAGTTCTTCGCATTTGTTAAAGTACTCCTAGTATAGCTAGAATATATTATATTGCAATAGTAGATATATTATAAGGGAGGCTAAGGCGCTAGTAGCAAGCGAGCTAATGGCGATTTTCCATCTCGGGGATAGAAAATCGTAATTAGTTAACAGAAGTCATAGGAGAACATATAAAGAGCTTTATCCTTTATAACATGTAGATCTAAAAGAATTAATATCTATTTATAACACCGCATAGTATATATCATTGTGATATATATATTCTGCACGTTGTTAAAGCATACCAACAGGTATAATACTTTATCTTTATTATATTAAGATAGAATGCCTTTAGTAATATAGTTAGGTAAGTCAGCTTCTATAATACTTATTTAGTTTAGGTTAAAGTATTAGAGTATAGACGTGGTAGTAAATATAACCTTTAGATAAGTAAAGGCCTTCTTATATTTCTTATTAAAGATAAAGGCTTTATCCTTTTAGGTTAAAGCTATAAGGGGTAAAACTAAGGCGGGGAAGTTATTAATAAACCGTTAGTAGAAATTAGCAAATTTTATAAAGGCTCTTATATCTTTAACATTCTTAGGTTCTTATTAGTTTATAATTACTTTAACTTTTTTTAGGTCTATTTATATACTATTTATAAAAATAAAAAGCCTAAGGTATAGAACTTCTATTTTATAAAATTTGTATTTATTTATATCTAATTATAGACTAGCTCCTTATAGGGCTTATAGAATAAGATTAACATATTTTTAGTATTTAGTTAGGTTATTACTATATATTAGGATGTCGTTAATATAAGTAGTATAAAATATATCTAGGTAAGGATATAGGGTATTATTTATATAATATTAAAATAAGCTTAGAGCGTTTATAAGGCTAAAGGGTATTACTAAGTACTTAAATAATTTATATTGGGTATAAAATATAGTATAGGATTATAAAATAGAATTAGAACTAAGAATAAGTTTATAGTTCTTTCCAATCTATAAGCTTACTAAAGAGGAGGGAAGAGTATTAAAAGAGTTTATCTAGGAGAACTTATAAAAGGGATATATTAGACCATTATAGTTATTAGTAGGATATTTAGTACTATTTATACTAAAGAAAATAGGAAACTTAGGCTATGTATTAACTATAAATAGTTAAATAGCATTACTAAGAAGGATAGGTATCCTTTACCCTTAATTAGCGAAATCTAAGATAGGATCGGTAATATATAAATCTTTATAAAAATATATCTAAGATAGGCGTACTATTAGATAAGAATTAAGGAGGGTAATAAATAAAAGGTAGCCTTTAGGTTAAAGGAAGGACTATATAAGCTATTAGTAATATAATTTAGGCTTATAAATACACTAGTAATATTTTAGAAACGTATTAATAATATATTAAAAGAACACTTAGATAAATTTATTATAGTATACCTTAATAATAATATTATTTACTTAATAAGTAAGGAAGAGTATAGAGAACACGTTAAATAGGTCTTAAAGAGACTATATAAAGAATAGATACTAGTAGTAATTAAGAAATATAAGTTCTTTACTAAAAAGATAGATTTTATTAGATTTATTATTAAACCAGGCTAACTTAATATAGATTTAAAAAAGATTAAGGCTATAGTAAATTAGTAAAAACTAAAAAACGTTACGTAGTTAAGATTATTTTTAGGGTTTTATAATTACTGTAGAAGGTTTATAGCTTAATAGTTAAAGGATATTAAGCCATCTATAAGGTTAATAAAAAAAGAAAAACCTTAGGTATAAAAAAAAGAATAAAGGAAACTATTTAAGGAGGTTAAGGAGTTGTTTACTTAGGACCTAGTTCTTAAAATCTACTAACTAAAGCTAGAGATAGTGGTTAAAATAAATATATTGGATTGTATACTAGGAGCGTACTTTTTATAAAAATATAAAAATAAATAGCACCTAGTAGCATACTATAGTTAGAAGATAATACTACTAAAACTAAACTATAATATCTATAATAAGGAGTTATTAGGTATAGTTATAGTATTTTAGGAATAAAGAGCATTCTTATAAAGTATAAAGAAACTATTTATAGTTAAGATAGATTATAAGAACTTAATAGGGTTTCTAATAATAAAAGAACTTAATTAAAGATAGGTTAGATAGGCAGAAATACTTATAGAATACTATTTCGAGATTTAGTATACTAAGGGTATAGATAATATATAAGTAGATACTCTAAGTAAAAAGGCTAAACTATAAAATAATAAAAAGCTATTAGGGGCTTTACTATAAAAAGATATAGATAGATTAATTAGATATAACTATCTAAAAATTATAGTAATAATAGAAACTAGCTAGACCTATAAATTACCAAAGAGTAACTAGTTATAAAAGATCTAAAATATATAGGTAGAGAATCTAAACTTAAAGTAGTATAAAAACTGTCACGGCTTAAATAAATGCCTCTAAACCAAAGCTTGAACAAATGCTGTATTACAAAGATACTAAGCTAAAGAGAAGGAAAAGGGGTCGCTAGGACCAATATAAACAAATATATAGGGTAAGCCGCCAAAGCGCTAGCTTTAGGCGGGCTAATTATAGGTTAGCAGAATATAGTAGAATTTGGCAGGTAACGTACGATAGCGCCGTTATATCACCCCCCTCTTTAAAAGAAAGCCTGCCCTTAGGCTTAGTTAGAAATAGGGTAGCACTAGGCTTATAAACGTAGGATTATAAAAATATAAGATAAGGAGATAAAGGGGATATAAGTCCGTCCTAACTAAGTACAAAGGGCGATTATAGGCTAAGTGGAAGCACTAGGCTAGAAAGAGTAGCCGCTAAAAGTCTTAGTACGGATCTAACCAATTAAACAACTTTAACCAGCGGTTGAAGTTCCTAAATATTTAAAATTTTACGGTACTGGCAGAAAACGGCAGAATATAGCAGAATTTGGCAAATAGCTGTATTAGGGCTTTAGGGCGTTTTTATCCCTATATTCTTCCGGTAACTTATTATCTTTATTATACTAGCATTCTATCTATTTATCTAGGTACTTTAGGGGTCTAGGCGCATTAGGGTATTAGTTATAAAATTCTTTAAGCTTCTAGGGGCAGCCTATAAAGTTCTATATAGGGTACTAGGTTAGGTTAGGATTATAGCCCCTCTATTAGACACGGTATTTTAGCGTTCCCCGTACTATCTTATAGGCCAGTATTTCGTTAACCTCCTATTTATTATCACCGTTTACTTAAACTAGTAGGGGAGGCTTATTCTTTTATCTAGGTAATAGGTTGTTTATAGCTTTCTATAACTTATCTAGCGAGAAGATAGGGTAGACCCTAATTAAATCTAGGAGCTTTATTTTATACGAGTTGCCTATCTTCTTAAGAACCTTGTACGGTCCTACTATTTAATAGTCTAGCTTATAGCTACGTCGTTCAGTCTTCTAATTCCTTATTATAACCTAGATTATATTACTAGGGGTAAAATCGGGCTCTTAACGGTATTTGTTCACCTACTATTTTATTAACCTTTAAGCTTTTTCTAGGTTCTTACGGGCTACCGTCTAGGCTTCCTCTAATCGTTTAGCGTACTATTAGGCCTTAGCATAGAATAGCTTCTCTTATATAGTCTAGGGTTCTTCTAGCCTTTTCCAGTTAAAGCTTATATAGGGTAAGTATTTTATTTCTAGCTAAATTAGGGTAAACCCTATGGAGTTATGGGGTAGGGTTGCTTGCGCGTAGTCTATTAAGGGTAATAGTTTAAACCAGTTGTCCTAGAAATAGTTTATAAAGGGCCTAAGCCTCTAGTCTAGGTATTAATTTACAATTTCTATCTAACCGTCTATTTAGGGGTAATAAGCTATAGAAAGCTTTAGCTTAATACCTAGGATCTAGGTAAACTTATTCTAAAAGGCCGATATAAATTATAGCCTATAATTAGATATAATAGTATCTAATAATCCGTAGATTTAATAAACGTAATAAACATATAGCCGGACTACCTCTTTAGCATTAATGTTTTTATAACAGGGAATTAAAAACGGGCGTTTACTAAAGCGGTTAACTATAACCATAACTATATTATATCCGTTACGGTCCCTAAGTAGGTTGGTAAGTTATTTAAGGTTATAGCGATCTTTTTTTATAGCTAGATTGTTAGCTTATTGTATAGGTCTAATTGGTAGTTCTTAAAGGGAACCTAGCCTTCTCCTATAAGGTATAGGAATTAAGTCTAAAATTTAGTAAAGGGTTAGTTTAGTTTTATTATTAGGCGATTATAGTTATAATGGGCATCCCGTACTTTGTTCGGGTTAACGTAAATAGCCACTAGGTACCGTATTATTTTATTAATAAATATAAATCGGATAGGGAAGTCGTCCTTAAACTTGGCTTAAAGGTGCCGTTAGGCGTCCCTAGTAGTTCAACCAAAGAGGTAGAGCATTTTAGCTTCTTTAAAAAGGAAATAGTTATAGTTAATATAAAGCTTTCCTCGTACTTAAATCCTCCAATTCTTAAAGGTAGGGTCTATCCCGTTAAATAATAGTAGGGGGTTAGAGAGCTTAACGGACTTTAATTACTTTATTATTATATCCGTACTCCCTAGTATATCGCATTTAGTAGAGTAAATAGGTCGGCTAGGGCTTTAAGAAGGGGAAGCTAGGCTATTTTATAGGGCCGCGAGGCTTTCTAGGATCTTTTATAGGGTCTCTTGTATATTTCTTACTTTAAGATAATTAGCTTCCTAGCTGGCTACAAGGGCGCGAATCTGCTCGTATACGTCTACGACGTTATTATTATCTTCGATTTCTAATCCCAATTGGATCTTAGGTTCCTCTTAGGTAAAGGTAGCTCTCTTAGATGAGCTTGCTTTAGGTGCCATTATTAGCTTTCTAAGGTTTGTTAATATTATACGCTTTAGTTTTAATTTTAGGGGTATAGGTCTAGTCCTATCTAGCTTATAAGGTAGGATATTATCTAGGCCTTCCCAGGCAATATAGAGTTGTTTTAGTGTCTAAGTAGAGCGCGTTAATACGTCGTTATAGACGAAGTTTCTTTAGGGTGGGATATTATTAAGGCCTTCCCAGGCAAGGTAGGGTAAGCTTAGTATAATGTTACGGCTTATACAAATGCCTCTAAACCAAAGCTTATAGAATGCTATATTACGAAGATACTAAGCTAAAGAGAAGGAAAAAGGGGTTACTAGGACCGATGTAAATAAATATATAGGGTAAGCCGCTAAGGCGCTAGCTTTAGGCGGGCCAATTACAGGTCGGCAGAATTTGGCAGAATTTAGCAGGTAACATGCGATAGCGCCGTTACATCTACCATATTTTATATCCCTAGAGGTAGGAGAATAATCTACTTTACTAGCATCTACTATACTATAAAATCTACTATATTCTATATTTCTAGAGGTAGGAGGATATTCTACATTTTATTACTCTTTACTAATATCTACCGTATTATAGAATCTACTATATTTTACATCTTTAAATATAAAGGGATAGTGCGCTTTCTATTACTCCCTACTACCCTCTACCGTACTATAGGGTCTACTATACTCTACCTCTTTAAACGCGATATAGGGATACTCTTTTTACCATCCTCTACTTCTATCTACCGTATCGTAGAATCTACTATATTTTACCTCTTCAGATATAATACAGATGCTATTTCTACTACCCTTTACTATTCTCTACTGTACCGCAGAATCTACTATATTTTACCTCTTTAGATATAATATAGGGATGCCCTTTATACCGTCCTCTACTCCCTTTTACCGCAGTATAGAATCTACTATATTCCGCTCCTTTAAATAAGATATAGGATGCTCTTTCCACTACCCTCTACTATCCTCTACTGCACTATAGAATCTACTATATTTTACCTCTTTAGACGTAACACAGGGATGCCCTTTCTACTATTCTTTACCGCCCTTTACCGTACCGTAAAATCTACTATATTCTACTTCTTTAGATATAATATATAGATGCTCTTTCTACTACCCTTTACTGTCCTCTACTATACCGTAGAATTTACTATATTCTACCTCTTTAAATGTAATATAGGGATACCCTTTTCACTGTCCTCTACTCCCTTCTACTATAGCGCAGAATCTACTGCATTTTACTTCTTTAGACGTAATATAAGGATATTATTTTTACTACCCTCTACTATCCTCTACCGGATTATAGAATCTACTATATTTTACCTCTTTAGATATAATATAGGGATACCCTTTTTACTATTCTCTACCGCCCTCTACTATACTATAGAATCTACTATACTCTTTCTCTTTAGATATAATACGGGGATGCCCTTTCTATTACCCTCTACTAGTATTAACTAGTTCCTTTAAGTTGTCCTAGATATATAGTAATTGCATTATACTATTAAAGAGGTAACTATTAATTTATACTATAATTTAACTATTTGCCTTATTATGGCCTACTATCTATAACTAGGAAGACTAATTCCTATATTTAGTTATATAAGCTTAGACCCAATACTACCCCTTATATATACGACCTACCATTACGACTTAATATATTAGAACTAGTGCCTATTTCTAAAAACTATAGAACAGCTTATACGAGACTATAATTATTAATATTAGAAAACAGGATTGCCGACTAAACTGTAATAGGTATAATATATTACTAATACGGAAGTCCCTTTCTCCTAGCGTACGCGTTGTATATTACTGTTAGCCCTATATTAGACCCCAACAGCTTATCCTAGTGGCCTTATTAAGGACGTAATATAAGAAATAGGTCTTAGTTAGTTTAACAGATTAAGAATAAGATAGGTATTACTAATACGTAATATAAAACAATATATAATACAGTTAAGGATATAATATAAACATCTGGTCTACTAGAGAAGCCTTTAAATACTAAGTAAAAGAGGAATGAACTTTATAACGCCATAGGCCACTTATACACGCAATTCTATTCTATTTTTTTTATAGATCTTATAAACGCGGATAAGGGGCGGTATATTTAAGCAGTTATTCAGTGCTGTAACTATAATAAGAAGTAATAAATAGAATATAAATATACTAAACCCTTACCTTTAAAGCGCTTTTAAAAGAGCCTTAAAACCCCATTACTAGATTAACCATAGATAGAATAATAGAAAAATGGTAGTGGGTGGTTAAGACGTTTAGGGCGACAATAATATATATTAAACGATTCCTAAACACTAGAGTATTAATATATATGCGGCTAAGAGATCTGCTTCCTAAAGAAAAAAACATAGATAATATTTCTATAGATAAGCTTATCTTCTTAATATTTAAGAATACTCTAAAGTAGGGCGTGGGCTTTAATAAGGACTATAATATATTAATATACGTTTTCCGGAGTGGAGACCGGTAAAAGGTTACTAGTAAACGGATATAGAAGACTATTATAGATTATACGTTTACGCTTAGTCTAAATTTTATTAATTTTACAATTAAATAAAACTACCTAAGTACGCTATAAATTCTAGATTAGGTTAATCCACGTACTAACTTATATAGCAATAACTATATTAAAGAATCCACTACCTATATTAGAGTAATAAAGCTGCTATATACTACTGCTGTTAAAAGCGTATACGCTAACTTAACCTTACTAGAATATTTTAACACCACTAACTGCTAATATGCTAGCGGATACACCGCGTTTATCTCCTCTAAATTAATATAAAACTATTAAGACGCTAGCAAAAAGGAAAGATATTAAATTAGGAGTTCGCCCCCCCCTAAACGCTAAAGAGCCTTAGGCGGATAAAGTTATAAGTAGAAATAGACCTACAACCTATAGCCTTTAGGCTAGTAGCGAAGGGGGCGGGATTAAAGTGTTTGTTATTAGAAATACAGTCTTTCTTTCCCTCCCCTTTAGGGGGAATAAAAGCCGGTATAGAGGGCGTAACACTTAGGTCCCTACTACTATTAAAACGCCTTTTTAACCGGCTTTTGGTTTTTAATAATAATAAAAGTAATAGAACCGGGTTTATCTGCAACTGTAATAACGCTTAAAGTTATATCTTAGGGCAATATAATTACGGACTTAAAGTCTTACCCAAATCCACTATTACAAAATTTTCTATCTATGGCTGTATTATTAATTAATATAATATAGAGCCTAGGTCTGTAATTTCTTGCATAGATAGGATACTATCTAATTTGCTTCTAGTATTAGATACCTATAGTATAATAGTCCTAGGGGCTTGGTGGGTATATAACACTAGCTACTGCTATAATAGCGGACCGTAAGGTAGAGTAGGACAAGGGGTTTAGGTATGGGAGGTAGATATAATAAGCGGTGGTAGACTCTAAGTATAATTCTTAACTATTGCCTCTATTCTAAGGTTAAGTGGGGCCTTAGCCCAAATATACGTAACTTTTTATTCCTCTATATTGTGAAAGTTTGAATTAGATAAAGATATTAAAAGGGGAATTAGGTTAGGGTTGGTATCTATTAGTAGTAAATAACCTATAAGCCATCGCTTAAGCAAAGTAGGGGTAATGTTACGGCACTGGCAGAACTTGGCAGAACTTTACAGTCCTCCATACTAGCAAGTTGCCATAAATTGCCGCATATTGCGGTCATGTAACGCGAAGATCTTATAAAATATCAAGCGGCGCTACTCTTCTTCTCCTTTCCTTTCTCTAGCTTTAGATTCTTGTTTATAGACAATCCAATTATACAGGCTTATGCGTCCTTTATACCGTGTACGTGCCTTAATTAACTAAGTCGCTAACATTATCTAAAGCTTATCTACCCTTTCTTCCTAAGAAGGAACTTAAATATATCTAAAGAACAAGAACCGGAACTTAAAAAAAATATAAAAAGAATATAAACCCTAAGAATAGGATAAGCACGGACTAGAACCCCTAAATAATTTACCTAAAATTACCTAATACTCCTACCACTATGCCGAGAAATATAGTAGCTAGTAAAGCAGCTATAGGACCTTTTAATACCTCAGATAATAAAACAGTTAATATCTTAAACCCCCAGGCAGAGCTAGTAGCAGCTAATATTAAGATTAAACAACTGCGAGAGCTGCTTAAAGCTAAAGATACCCCTACTTCTGTATTTAGTGACGAATTATTAAACACCTAGAGACTTACTATGGTCCTTAAGGCCCTATCCTAGCGCCTTAGCGGACCTACTAAGCCCTATACAGCACTATTACGGTCCGCGAAAGTCGCGGACCCCCTATTACTTATAGACGGAATAAACCCTATATTTAATAACTGGAAGCTCCAACTACGGGATAAGCTTAAAGTCAATACTAACTACTTTCCTACCCCTTGGGCCTAAATGGCCTATGTCTTTAGCCGTACTAGTAGGGACGCCTAGATATACCTACGCCCACAATATACCGAGGACTTAATAGACCCTTTTACCTCTAAAGAAGAAATAATTAACTACTTATCTTCTATTTATAAGGACCCCTTTAAGGTATAAAACGCTCGCCTTAATTATAAAGGCCTAAACATAAAAATAACAGAGACCTTTTTGGCCTTTTAGACCCGCTTTTTACACTTAGTAAGCCAGGCCTAAATTCCCTAAGAAGATTTAATGCTAGACCTATTTAATAAGCTTACCCTAGACCCACAGCGGGCTATACTACTAGTTTTTACTACCGTATAGAACGCTAAAGAAACTTATAGATTAGTATTTAGCTATTAACTAAGGCCTCCGTTAAATTAAGGCACGCGCTAAACGGTATAAAGCCAGAAACCCTCTAAATTAGACTATAAGCAACGCAAGAATAGCCCGTAATGCCCCAGTATAATCGGTAACTCCTATAGTACTAGCTATACAGCCTACTGCTAATTTAGCAGCTGGATGTGCGGCTAGTCCTACCGTAGTCCTGGCAAATGCTTAGCCTATATATAGCAGCCCCTATATATAGGCCCTTAGCAATTAAGGCGCCTGCTTCTCTTATGGCTAAAAGGGCTATATTATAAAAGACTACCTAACAAATATAAAAAGGGATAAAGTTCTATTAATCTAGGAGGATAGTACAAAGTCGGAAAAAAAGAAACTCTAGAAAAAGACTCCTCTCTAGGGTTAAAAGGGATTAATATATTATATATTAATCTAGGTCGGCTAGTTAGCGGAAAAAGCTGTACTATCCCTTATACTTTATTCCGTAATAGATATTAAGCTTTAACCTTTACTTTAGCTAACTCTAGAGCAAATGCCTTTACCTTAATAGGCACCTAGTACGCTATAAAGCTAGCTAACTTTTTAAATATACCCCTTAAAGAACTGCCTAAACTAATTTCTATTTATAGGTATAATAGACAGATAGGGCTACCTATTACAACTATTTTGCGGATTTACCTTCGTGTTAACGGACAAAGGTAGTGTAATATCCCCTTCCTTATTACGGACCTAGGAAGCTATAATATAATTTTAAGGGGAAAATGGCTAGGCTATTTAGGCTTACAGCTTAATATATAGAGTAGACGGCTTATCTAGCCCAAAACCCTACCCCTAACCCCTTCCTTTATAAAAGAAATTGGTATTATAATAGAAAACCTTATACGGCTTTAGATTAATACTATTTACTAGGCTAATGCTATGCATAGGGACTAGGCCTTTAAGAAAGATATATAGCTTAATCCGCAACGGATCTGTATACTACGCCGCCCCCAGACTACCTATATTACACTACCCGTATTAAAGACCTAGGAAGTTAATAGTAACCTAAAAAAGCCCCCTATAGAGAGCTTAGGCCCTATATAGCTATAAAGAATAATAAGGGATGTTAGATGCTATACTAAACTAATAAATTGGAGGGATAATTTGTGGAAGATAGAATAGAAGCTAAAAAAGATTATAAACCCTAAACTATAAAATACGGTCCGGTAAACGGCTATAAGGAAACCTATAGACCTCCTACTAGTTAATATCTGCTATATTAGCGCCGTAGAATTCTACTAAAATTTAGTCCGGCCTAACACTATTGCTTTTACAACTAGCTTATATAAAATTAACCAAATACTTAAGGAAAAGGAAAATAAACTTAGTAGATAGGAAGGCGAGCTTATAAATAAGGAGCTAGTAGAACAGAAACTACCCTATTAACACTAGAAGTTTAAGGATATATTCTCTAAGGTAGTATTTAATAAACTCCCACCTTACCGACCGTATAACCACAAGATTAAGATTAAGCCAGATAAGGAAAACACCCTTAGCTTTAGCCCCCTTTACTAGCAGTCTACTGCCGAATTATAGGCTATAAAGCAGTACCTTATCGATAACCTAAATAAGGGTTTTATTGAGCCTAGCTAAGCCCCTTTTAACTTACTTATCCTCTTTACCAAAAAGCTAAATAGAGGTCTCTGTTTCTAAATTAATTATTATAAGCTAAATAATATAACCTACAAGGACTGCTATCCACTACCCCTATTTAATAAGACACTAGCCTAAATAAGTAGAGCTAAGGTCTTTATAAAGCTTAATATCCGCTAGGCCTTTTACCAAATTAGGATAGAACCTAGCTTAGAGGATTTTACTATATTTTAGACCTGTTATGGAACGTATAAATATAAGGTACTACCTTTTAAGCTAACTAACGGACCAGCTATATACTAACGGTATATAAACAATATACTTTTTAACTACCTTAATAACTTCTATACGGCCTACCTAGATAATATTATAATCTACTCTAAGAATAAGCTAGAATATAAGGAGTACGTCTATAAAGTCCTCTAACGGCTCTATAAGGCTGGCCTCTAAGCTAATATTAAAAAATTAGAGTTTAGTATTAAACGTATAGAGTACCTAGGGTTTATTATTAGTATAGATGGAATTAAAACCAACCTAGAGAAAACAGCTATAATTACCTAGTAGGCACTCCTATGGACCGTAAGGGGGGTATAATTATTCCTAGGTTTCTATAACTTTTACTAACACTTTATTAAAGACTATAGCAAGATTACCAGGCCTCTTAACCGCCTTACTTAAAAAGATTAGCCCTTTTACTTTAATACCGCATATAGGCAGGCTTTTAACGAACTTAAGAAAACGACTAGTCTCCGCCCCCTTACTTACCCACTTTAACTTAGAACGGCCCTTAATGCTAGAAACCAACGCCTTAGATAGTATTATAGCTGACGTTTATTCCTAGAAGTAGATAGACGGAGAATAGTACCCTATTGCTTACTATTTAAAGACTATAGTAGATGCTAAGCTAAACTACCCAGTTCACAATAAAGAAATGCTGGCTATTATCTCTTACTTTTAGCACTAGTGAGTACAGTTAGAGGGGACCGTACTTAAAGCGTTTATAACACTATCTCCCTTCTCTCTATCTTCGTCCTTAAAGATTCCTAATATCTCCAAGTTGTTTACTAGAGGTGTAATATCCGTCTAATTAATTTAGTTAATATTATTGCTTATTATACCTAAAGCAATTTCTTCCTCTTCTATAGCCCATTAGTCTCGTACTATTGCTGTTATATTATCTCTTAGTAAGATTATACCGTCTCCATGTTCTCGTTATATAAAAGAGGAGTTAGTTTACGTTACGTTAGCAAGTCCTTTCTCCCAGCAACCGTCCTCTTATTTAGAGTGCACTAAAGCAAATATTCGATCGTCCTGTAACGTTTACTCTGTCTCTAACGCTAAGTATACGCGTCCTATAACTCTTAGTAGTTATTAAGTTCCCTAAGTAATTTGTTATAGGGTCTTATGTTTAATCTACCGCTATAAAGCTTAATAATAAGCTCTTGGTGGCCCTAGCGGAACTTCGTCGTTCTTATAATGCTAAGGAGAGGCTACCGCTGCTTAACAGCGCGCCCTTAACTCCCGTCTTACTGCGTCTACCCAACTAATTTGTCTTAAAAAAGTCCGTAAAAAGGTCCGTTTTAAGGAGTAGAAACTTATAGAATAAGGTCTGCAGGAACTTAGTAATAAGAGAACTAACTCTCTTCCTATAAAGGAAACAACTCTAAGTAGTTCGGCAGTTACTCTTCCTAGGTCCCCCTTAGGTGACTTATTCTTTAGCGATCTTTCTTTATTAATATTACCTAACCTATTTTCTTCCGATACTCCTATACCTTTTTTATAGCATTCCTTAGATTCTCTAGTAGTTCCTAGGTAGTCTTATTATAGCCTATCTACTTTACCTTATACCATATTTTATTATCAACGTCCTTATAACTAATAATCCTTAAAACTTACTATTTGTTTTCTTCTTACCCTCTATATATATCTGCTTTATAGACTACGTCAGGAAAAAATTTACCAGCATTTATTTTTACTTTTCATCCATTTTAGCATTTCCTAGCATTTCCTAGCATTTCTAGCATTTCCTAGCATTTAGCAGCTAAATGCTAACTATAAGATTACTAAGCATACATAAAAGTATAAATTTTATAAATTTTATATTTTATATATACTTTATTAATATTAGTAAGTATGCATAAAAGTATAATTTTATAATTTTAGTAATTTTAATAATTTT
>Ga0307515_10011020_pt1 | contig 17225 bp, 2 predicted proteins | sample 17_EM_MG_FD_194513 | JGI IMG/M metagenome (GOLD analysis project Ga0307515, IMG submission 194513) | Populus trichocarpa ectomycorrhiza microbial communities from riparian zone in the Pacific Northwest, United States - 17_EM | ecosystem: Host-associated > Plants > Roots > Unclassified | place...
TAATAATTCATTGCTTAACGTCTGATACGGATCCTATGCGGCCCACGCAGACTACTCCGTACACAGGGGAAACTTATAAATTTATAGGAAGAAAACCCCTGATATGTTGGGGGAGGAAAAACCCTATGAGCCACCTCAGTAGGATAAAAAACCCCGGCTTGCCATGTTTGTCCGTAGCGGCGGCCCTGCGGGCCTACGGCTACGTCCTGTCCTCCTTAGATATTTAAACTCCTTGGGAACTACTGCTTCCTTTACCAGGACATACAGTCCTTGCGATTAATTAATTGCTATACTATTATTTCCCATATCTTGGCCATCCCCTATGTGCTATCTCTTGTTTAACTATTGCTATATACGCCATGCCTCCCCCCCCCTAGGGCCTATTAAAGGCGTAAGGGGGATTTATCCATAAACTACCACCATACCATACTATAAGGCAGCGGGACGTATATGCCTGGGTATCTTTTGTGCCTAGGCCCTAGTTACTAGGCCCTTACCAAGGGTTACCACTCCTTAAGAGGAGACAGGAAAACCGTATAGTGTCGTCCAGGCTGCCAGGTACTTTTGGTATTTGATAGTTAATGGCGAGTAACCGCATGCTCCGCGGGCGATCGCCCTAGGGGTTAGGAGGGGCCGTATATTTGCTCATTGCTTATTACTCATTCGCATTCGCTCGTTTGTCGATATAAGAGGTTATTAATGCTTTCTATTGGGGGTCGGGGGATGCTATTAAGTGCTATATATCCATATTAGATCGTACAGGTGCCTTAATAGGAGAATAGTATTGCTGTTATTGTAAGGGGCACTTAGTGGTGGTTTTCGAGATCTCACCATCCCATGTAAAAATTTTTCACCACCGCCCATAATACTCATAACCACCACTACTAGGTCGTATCGCACGCTGTACGACGTCTCTGCGTTGGCTCTAAGTCTAAAACTCAGGTTCGTAGCCATCACCACGTACAGGTGCAGAGTCCGTTTTTGACGGCCCACTATTGAATATTGAACGTTTAATATTAATATCACTACGATATGTTTAATACTGAAAGATAATAAATATTGAAAGAGAATATATAAAAATATATATATAGTAGCCAGTTTTATGGCTTACTATAATAGTTATTAGAGATATATACTATATTATACGTAATATAGTATAATAAGGTTATAGGGACAATGTAAGGTGTCTAGTTTGGACGTAAGGTATCCATTTTAGGCCACGTCTAGGCGTTTAGTTGTGCACGGCTCGCACCTTATATTTGTATAGAGGCTTGGCAAGAGTTTAATATTCAATATCTTTTTAATATTAAATATTAATAACATCACTGTTAAGTACACTAAGCCTATGTAAGCTTCATCAAGCTTTGTGTAGACCCCGTGTTGCTCTTCGTATTTTTAGCCAGAGCATCCCATGCACCGTTGATAAAGGCGTACGCACAAGCGAACCAACTAGAGTCTCTAGATTGAGTCGAGTCTTGGCGAAATAAAGCTGCGGATTTGATCAACGAATTAAGGCGCTAAATCATTATAATAGAGCTCAAATTTGATATATAATTGACTCTATCATGTCCTAATTAGGCTAAGGTGCTCCTATTAGTAAGGTCCTTCTTTATAGAGGGGTATATTGCATAGAGCATAGCCAAATTAAGTCCTTAAAGGACGACTTCGTCCTGCCTATTCCTTACTACAGCAAGGTTCCTGTATTGTGTTTACTAAAAGATCTATCCCTTGCACAGATGAGGTATTAACATGCGGAACGTTAGGTACCCTACGTAAACCTTGACCCGAGTTTAATAGCTTTAACCTAGAGCCTTATATGTTACGAACGCTTTAAGTACGATGTTACGACTACTTGGGGAAGAGTCGGAAGAAGCTAGTTGGTTGATTTAGGCACGGTCTAGAATGGAGCCGATAGAGCTATGTGACGAGGAATGGTAACCGAGGTCACATGACGTTGTACGTAGTGTACGAAGTGTACGAGGGGAACGTACGTATAATACGTATAACACGTACATTACGTACAAGGAGAATTTTATAGGAGTACGGTTGTGTATTTAAGGACCCTTAGTCCCTACCTAGATAGTTCCTTCCTTATAGTAATTCTTAGAATATAATTAGAGTTAATTTATTATGTAACTACTTTACTAGTTATTATTACGTTCTTAACTTTAATTTATATTACCTATATACCTTAGCCTATTAACGAGCCTATTATAGTACTTACTATAAGGTTCCGTTATATAATTACTACTTAGGTATAGTATTAAATATAGAAAGTTAAATAATATGCTACCAAAAGCAGCTACTATAACGCTATTAATGGCGGCAACTACTTTAAGGTTAGGAGGTGATACTAATATAGTAAATACTAACTTATAGCAACCTATAACAGTTAAATAACTATAAAAGATAGTTAACTAGTTAATAACAAACAATGCGGCGCTAGAAGAAAGGGTTAATAGAATAAAAGTAGTAAAGATTAAGTTACTATTAATTAAGAGATACTTAGAAGAAAGATTAAAGCTTAAAGGGTTTCTTATATAAATGCACTTTAAAGTTATATAAAAAGGGGTAAAGCTACTAATACCTATAGATCGAATAGCCTATGCGGGACTATTCCTATTAGAAAGAGCACTTAAGTAGTTTAAGCCTTACCTTATAGAAATATAGGCAAATAAAATAATAACCACTAATTAGAAGGTACGGTTTATATTCTTAAGCTAGAAAGGATTTATAGAGTAACTTATATAAATATTTAGAGATCTAGAGGTAGTAACTATAGTATAACAAAGCCTTATAGTAGGAACTACGGTAGACTTATTAATAGGCTAGGTATATAGGTATAGAATAGTTAACAACGTAATAATAACTAGTAGAGTAGTTGCCTAATAGATTAACTCTAATTATATTCTAAGATTTACTACAAAGGAGAGAACTATTTAGGTAGGGACTATAGTCCTTTAAATACACAACCGTACTTCTAAGAAATCCCCTTTATACGTAAGATACGTGTTATATATATTATACATACATTCCCTTTATACACTACGTATACTATATATAATATTATATAACCTTAACTACTATTCCTTATTATATAGCTCTACTAGCTCCATTCTAAACTATGTTTAAATTAACTAACTAGCTTCTTTTAACTCCTTTCTAAGTAGTTGTAATATTATACTTAAAGCGTCCGTAATACTATCTCCCTCCTTTTTATCTTCGCCCTTAAAGATCCTAAATATCTTTAAGTTGTTTACTAGAGGTATAATATCCGTCTAATTAATCTAGTTAATATTATTGCTTATTATACTAAAGGCTCCTTCCTCTTTATAGGCGCAACGTCGTACTCGCACTATTGCTACAATATTATCTCTTAGTAAGATTATACCGTCTCTATATTCTTAATATTTAAAAAAGGGGTTAGTTTATATTGCGTTAGCGAACCCATCTTTATAATAACCGTCCTTTTACTTAAAGTGCACTAAAGTAAATATTCGTTTATCCTATAATATTTACTCTATCTTTAATACTAAATATATATAACCTATTACTCTTAATAGTTATCTAGTTCCTTAACTAATTTATCTTAGGGTCTTATATTTAATCTATTACTACGCAGCTAGATAGTAAACTGTTTTAAGCCCTTATTAAATTAGAATATTCTTATAATGCGGAACAAAAGGCTCTTAAAGCCTATATTGCGGCATTTGCTTAATTACTTTATCTTAAAAAGGGTTATAAAAAGGTTTATTTTAAGGAGTAAAAACTTATAAAATAAGGTTTACAGGAACTTAGCAATAAAAGAACGGATTCTCTTTTGGCCAAGAAGAAAATAAATCTAAGTAGTTTAGTAACTGCTCTTCTTAGGTCCCCCTTAGGTAACTTATTCTTTAGTAATCCTTTTTTATTAATACTACCTAACCTAATTTCTTTTAATACTCTTATACCTTTTTTATAGCGTTCTTTAGATTCTCTAGTAGTTCCTAAGTAGTTTTATTATAACCTATCTACTTTACTTTATACTATATTTTGTTATCTATATCCTTATAACTAACGATCTTTAAAACTTACTATTTATCTTCTTCCTATCCTCTATACGTATCTGCCTTATAAACTAGTAGCTTAATATTTCTATATGCTGGTTTTAGTATTGCGATATACTATATAGGGTAGATCTTTATTTTAGCTAGTAGGTTTAACTTAAATATAACTAATGAAATTCTTTACGTAATTTTAAAAGGTCCTAGTCTAACGTAGTCCAACTTCTTACTTAGTTATTAATTCTTAAAATTTTTATATAGTAGCTATACTTTATCTCCCTCCTTAAGATCTAGTCCCTTAGATCTTTTAGCGTTATAGTATCTTTTTATTCTTTCTTATACTTTCTTTACTAATTCTATAAGGTCTATATAAAGATTTATTAACGTTTTTATTCTTTCTTTAGCTATACTACTCGTTTTCTTTACTTATTATAGTAATAACGATATTCTTAGCTTATATCCATAATTTGCCTTAAATAGTAATATACCTATTCCTTCCTATAGTGTTACATTATATATAAACTATATAACTGGTAATAGTAATACCTAATTATTCTATATATAATTAATATAGTGTTTTAAATACTGCTCTAGCGTCTAATTTAATCTTTTTATTTAATTATCTGTCTACGGGTAATATACGGTGGAAGTTACTACTTAAACTCCTTACTCCGCTAAAAATACCTCCTAAAATACTGCTATAAATCTTAGATCTCTGTCTAATATAATCTTACTTAGTGCTCTATATCTTATAAACACTTCTTTAACGTAGATTCTAGCAATATCTTTTGCTAATATTTCTTCTATATATGCTATAAAGTATCCCCACTTTATAAGCTTGTCTACTATTACTAAGATTATATTATAATCTTACCCGGTAATAGGATTTCTTAACTTTAGTAACTTAATAATAAAGTCCTATAATATAACTTCCTATAGTCTCTCTAGTATTTTAATAGGTTATAGCCCTCTATATGGCTTATGCCTTATTAGTTTATTCCTTTAGTAATTTAAATATTCCTTTATTACTTTTCTTACAATATTCTAAATTTTGTTAATACTATATTCTTTTTAAAGTCTTAACACTAAGCCTATTGCTCCATTATATCTTTAAGTTATTTCTTTATAGAAATCTTCCATGAAATGCTCTGCTATGCTTTTTAAGATATATTTCGCCTCTCTATACTTATATAGTATTTCTTCCTCTAGGTATTCTAACTGTTCTTCTAGTTATGCCTTAAAGATTCTTTACGCCTAAAAGCTCTTTAGTGTCTTATTGACTCTTCCTAGTTTATTATCCTCTTAAGTTACTACTAGTTTAGGGTAATTGTATCTATTTAATCCGTTACTATTTCTGTATAGTATTGCTCCTAATAATTTCTTATTATTTTATAGTTTAGCTTTTCTACTAAGTATATCTGCTCTTATATTTTTAGTTCCTTTAGTATACTAAATCTTAAAATGGTATTCTATAAGCATTTCTACCCATCTAACTTATCTCTAATTAAGTTCTTTTATTATTAGGAACCCTATTAGGTTCTTATAATCTATCTTAACTATAAATAGTTTCTCTGCGCCTTATAAGAATGCTCTCTATTCTTTAAGTACTATAACTATCCCTAATAACTCCTTATTATAAACGTTATAGTTTAACTCTAATAGTGTTATCTTCTAACTATAATATACTACTAAATACTATACGTCCTTATACTTTTATACTAAGTATACTCCTAGTATATAGTCTAATGCGTTTGTTTTTACAACCGTATCTAGTCCTAGTTAGTAGATCTTAAGGATTAGCTCCTAGGTAAATAGTTCCTTAAGTTCTTTAAATAACTTCCTTTATTCGTCTCCCTATGCCTATAGTTCCTCTTTCTTTATAAGCCTAGTAAATGGTTTAATATTCTTTAACTATTATGCTATAAACCTTTTATAGTAGTTACAAACCCCTAAAAATAACCTTAATTGCGTTATATTCTCCAGTTTTTACTAACTTACTATAGCTTTAATCTTCTTTAGGTCTATACTAATATGACCTAGTTTAATAATAAATCTAATAAAATTGGTCTTCCTGGTAAAGAACTTGCATTTCCTAATTACTACTAATATCTGTTTTTCTTATAGTCTCTTTAAAACCTATTTAACGTGTTCCCTATATTCTTCCTTAGTTATTAAATAGATAATATTATTATTAAGGTATGCTATAATAAACTTATTAAGGTATTCTTTTCTAAAATATTACGGGTATATTTATTAATCTAAATTGCATAACTAATGGTTTATATAGTCCTTCTCTTAACTTAAAGGCTGCTTTTTATTTATTGCCTTCCTTAATTCTAATCTAATAGTACGCCCATCTTAGATCTATTTTTATAAAGATTTGCGCATTACCTATCTAATCCTAGATTTCGCTAATTAAGGGTAAAGGATATCTATTCTTCCGAGTAATGCTATTTAACTATCTATAGTTAATGTATAACCTAAGTTTTCTATTCTTCTTTAGTATAAATAATACTGGATAACCTACTAATAACTGTAATAGTCTAATATACCCTTTTTATAAGTTTTCCTGGATAAATTCTTTAAGTGCGCTTATTTCTTCTTAAGTAAGCTTATAGGTTAGAAAGAACCTTAGACTTATTCCTAGTTCTAACTCTATTTTATAGTCCTATGCTATATAATCTACTAGCTTTTTACTTTTTAGGCTCTATAGCTTCTTACTATACTTATAGTATCTTTTTAGTATATAACTTAAGCCTTATTTAGTCTCTTTATATATTGCTCCGACTTAGTACTATACTAACTTAGTTTACTATTATATTTTGCGGCGTTAAGTATCTCTAATATTAACCTAACCTATAATCTAATCGATCTTTAGATTATATTTCTATAACTAAGGTATCCCTAATACTGCCTTATCTCGTCCTAATAGTAGGATATTAAAAGATATCTTAATTCGTCTTCCTTTAATAGTTATTTAAATAGGTCCTATTTTAAGGTTAATAATCCCTCCTCTGTAGGTTATTAGATCTCCTAAAATTGTAACTAATAGGTAAGGTTACTCCTTCTATCTATAAGGTAATCCTATTCTCTTTACTACTGCTAGTAAGATATAGTTTCTTATTACTTTACTATCTATTAGTGCTTTAAACTGCTAATCTTACTATTTAACTTATAAATTTAAGTGTTATCCTTAAATTCTTTTAAGTGTTATCCTTAAATTCTTTTAAGGGTTTAAGGCTCTACTATTAGCTCCCTTTAGTCCTATAGGCCTCTACTTTTCCTAACTATTAGCTGCTTAATCTTACTATACTTAGCTTATTCTTCGGCTAATGCCTAGTTCGCTTTTTGTCTTTAATATACTATAAATATATATTCTCTAGGTATTCCTATTACTATTATCCGTTTAAGTACTCTTCCGTAAGAAATCTTTCTAGCTAAAGTATTAAGTTTTCTTCCTCTTAAACTTCTATTGGATGCTAGCTATATATATACTTAGCATTCCTATACTATTACTTATTTAGCGCCTAATATATCCTTATAGGGTATTTCTAATTCTTTTCCTTTAGGTTTTTATATATTTTGTATATATTATCTATAATAGTGTATAGTGTATTAGGTGCTTTGGGTTAACTCTTAACTTATCTTTATCTTTAAGTTTAAACCTTTACCGTGCTAATCTAAACGTTATAACTTTATTTGCGGGTACTAAGATATATCTTTCACTTCTTTAGTCCTCTAATTGTTCCTTTAAATCCTTTAACGTTATAATTAAGGCTCCTTTAATATAAGTTATAGCCTTCTCTATAATAGGGTAGTCCTAGATAACTCGCTTATCTAACTATATATAGAAATCTTCCCACTTATTATTATATCGTTATCTATACCACTTTTGGTATAGCTATTAGAGTGTATACGGCTTATCCGTAAGAAAGTGTCTTCTTATTACTACGTTATAATAGCCCTTTATATATTGTTCTTCGAATTTAGTAGGGATCCCTAAATCCTCTTCATTTTCCAATTTAGTAAGTCACTTGGCTCTTAGTATACCTACCCTAGGCCTATTAGTAATTCTTTATACTAGTACTCTGTCCTTTATACATCCGAGTATACTAGATTTTTTATCTAGTTTCTATTCTTGCTATACGATAACTCTCTACTAGAATTCTTCTATAGTTTCTTTTAGTTTACGTCTTATAGATAGATCCTTAAAGTCTTCTTACTTCTTAATCCTAGTATTAACATTTTAATCCTATTACTAAATTCTATTTATAATTTCTTTAGTAATTTTTATTTGCTTCTAAAAATCTTAGTTTTATAGGATTTTTAATCCTGAGCTTACTTCTGTCTTAAGCTTTACTTTAGCCTTAGTTTAACTAGGCTTTACTAGTGTCCTTATCTTGTCTTAAGAATCTTAAATCTTACTTATCTCATCTTAAGAATCTTATATCTTTAGGAAACTTTATCCTAAGCTTATTTATATATCGCTAAACTAAGCCGTTGCTCTACTTTATCGGTTATTATCCATTATACGTCCTTAAGCTTGCCTTATCTTATCTTAAAAGTCTTAAGCTTTTAGCCTTTTGCCTTTATTAAGTGCCGAAGTAGTTTACTATCCTACTTCTCTTACGTCTCGCAAAGCGATAGATATCGTATCTAGTGGGGTCTTGATCCTAACTAATATTCCCTATTCTATAGTGGAATTATCCTTTACCTCTTATATAACATCTCTAAGGTCTATATACTTTTAGTAAACTACTTTTATTACCTTATTATTATAGAATGTTTTACCTATATTAAATTTATTGTTCTTAATATCCGATCTGCGAACTAGTTTATTAATTCCTTTAAACTTTACTAACTTTAGCTTTTATAGCTAATAGCTTACGCCGTACTTAGCGTCTTTATAAATTTAGCATGCGTTATTATAACAGAACGCAAAACTGTTAATTAAATATTCTTTTATTCCTTATAGTATACTATTATCCCTTTATACGTATATGTTTTCTACTAGTCTTATCCCTTTTACTATATAGTGGCTCTAACCACTCTTATAGTCTTTAATGTAGTAACCCTATTTTCCGCAATTTATATAAGCTCCTTCTTTAAACCATTTTTCTTATTATAGAGCCCGCCTAAATATCTTCTACTATTAAGATCCCTAGTTTAGCCTCTACTCTTTAAACCTTTAATTACTTAATCCTTATCCTCTAGGTTTCTATAGTCGTTTATTCCATTTCTTATTTTCTTTAGTACTACTTAGGTCTATTAGCTCTGCGCTATACTATAGTTTTTAACTTTAACTTTATTATTGCGTGCTTTACGCCTTATATAACTATAGAACTTTATCCTAACCCTTCTTAGTCTGCTCTCTCTAGTAGATCCTATTATTAATCTTAATCGCTTAATTAATTAAATTCCTAAGAGTACCCGCATCTTCTATTAGAATAATTACGTCCTAGACTTTTACCTTAAGTCCCTATTTATACTATGCTATAAGCGCCTTATTATTCTATTTAACTTATATTACTAACATTTAAAACTATATCGTATACTTAATTACTAAAGTTCTCTATACTAGGTTTTAAAGCTTTTTTCTACTATTATAGTTACCTTTAGGTCTCTAAATATCTATATTAATTGTTCCGCGAACCTATTTTAACTTAAGAATATATACCTAACCTCCTAATTAGTGGTTGTTATACCGTATTCTTATATTTCTATAAGGTAAGATTTAAACCACTTAAGTACCCTTTCCGTTAAGAATAATCCTATATAAGCGATATAATCTATAGGCGTTCCTAGTTTAACTCCTTCTTATATTACCTTAAAGTATATTTGCGTAAGGAATCCCTTAAGCTTTAACTTTTCTTCTAAGAATCGCTTAATTAAGGGTAACTTAACCTTAGCTACTCCGATCCCACTAATCCTTTTTTTAAGTATCTTATTATTATCTATTAATTAATTAACTATTTTCTATAGTTATTTAATGGTAACTAGCTAAGAGTTAGTATCTTTTACTATACTAGTATCGTTACCTAATCTTAATATAGTTGCTGCCGTTAACGGCGTTATAGCTAATGCTTTTAGTGGCATGTTATTTAACTTCTTTTACTATAACCTTGGTAGTAAATGTGTAATAAAGCCTTATAGCAGAAACTATGGTAGACTTATTAATAGGCTAGGTATATAGGTATAGAATAGTTAATAATATAATAATAACTGGTGGAGTAGTTACCTAATAGATTAACTCTAATTGTATTCTAAGATTTACTACAAAGGAGAGAACTATCTAAGTAGGGACTATAGTCCTTTAAATACACAACCGTACTCCTAAGAAATCCCCTTTATATATAAGATACGTATTATACATATTATTTATACATTCCCTTTATATACTACGTATACTACGTATAACGTTATATAACCTTAGCTACTATTCCTTATTATATAGCTTTACCGGCTCTATTCTAGACTGTGCCTAAATTAACTAACTAGCTTCTTTTAACTCCTTTTTAAGTAGTCGTAACATTGTACTTAAAGCGTCCGTAATATATAGCGGAAAGAAAACTCTAAGACATTATGTAATAAACCTTAGTAATTAAGTATATAATATAGTTCTAGACGCTAGCAATATAAGTTAAGTAAAATATTAAGGCGCTTATAGCATAATATAAATAGGGACTTAAGGCTAAAGTTTAGAACGTAATTATTTTAATAAAAAATGCGGATACCCTATGGGATTTAATAGACTAAGTAATTAAAATTAATAATTGGATCTACTAAAGAGAATAGGCTAAGAAAGGCTAGGATAGAGTTCTATAGTTATATAAGATGTAAAGCACATAACGACTAAAGCTAAGTTAAAAACTATAGTATAGCGCAGAGCTAATAGACTTAAGCGGTACTAAAGAAGCCTATAAGAGATAGAGTAAGAAACTATAAAAACCTAGAGGTTAAGGATTTAGTAATTACAGGACTAAGAAGCAGAGGCTAAACTAGGGATCTTAATAGCAGAAGATATTTAGGCGGACTTTATAGCAAAGTTAATAGTTTAAAGATAGAGCTTATATAAATTATGGAAAATAAGGTTACTTTATAAGGGATTATAAAGATAGTTAGAGTTATTATGCAATAAAGGGAACCTAACTAATAGAAGATATATACGTATAAAGGGATAATAGTGTACTATAAGGAATAAAAGAATATTTAATTAGAAGTTTTGCGTTTTGTTATAATAATATATACTAAATTTATAAAGATGCTAAGTATAGTATAAGCTATTAGCTATAGAAGCTAAAATCCTTAAAGTATAGGGGAACTAATAAACTAGTTCGCAGATTAGATATTAAGGATAATAAATTTAATATAGGTAAAACATTCTATAATAATAAGGTAATAAAAGCAGCTTACTAGGAGTATATAGACCTTAGAGATATTATAAAAGAGGTAAAGGATAATTCTACTACAGAATAGGGAATATTAGTAGGGATTAAGACCCCACTAGATATGATGTCTATCGCTTTACGAGATGTAAGAGAAGTAGGATAGCGAACTACTTTAGTACTTAATAAAGGTAAAAGGCTAAAGGCTTAAGATTTTTAAGATAAGATAAGAGATAACTAAGACTTTTAAGATAAAATAAGGTATACCTAAGGACCTATAATGGATAGAAACTAATAAAGTAGGGTAATAGCTTAGTTTAAAGATATACGAATAAGCATAGGATAGAGTTTCCTATAGGTATAAGATTCTTAAGAAGAGATAAGTAAGATTTAAGATTCTTAAAATAAGATGAGAATACCTAAGCCTAGTTAAACTAAGGTAGGAGTGAAGCTTAAGATAGAAGTAAGCTTAGGATTAAGAATCCTATAAAACTAAGACTTTAAGACACAAATAAGGACTATTAACAAGATTAAGAAGTAAGAAAACTTTAAGGATCTACTTATAAGACGCGAAAGGGAAGAAACCATAGAGGAATTTAGAGTAAGAATTACCTTATAGTAAGATTAGAAACTAGATAAGAGATTTAGTATACTAGGTTATATAAGGGACAGGGCACCTATATAAAGAATTACTAATAGGCCTAGGGTAGGTATACTAAGAGTTAAGTAGCTTATTAAACTAAAATAAGAAAAGGATTTAGGGATTCTAACTAGGTTTAAAGAACAATATATTAAAGGATGTCACGATATAGTAATAAGAAGATACTTCCTTATAAATAAGCCGTATATACTTAAAGGGTTATACTAAAAGTAGTATAGACAACGATATAATGATAAGTAGGAAGATTTCTATATATAGCTAGATAAAAAGGTTGTCTAAAACTACCTAATTACGAAAAAGGCTATAAATTACATTAAAGGAGCCTTAATTATAACGTTAAAGGATCTAGAGAAGTAATTAGAGGATTAGAGAAGTAAGAGGTAAATCTTAGTACTTATAAATAAGGTTATAACGCTTAGATTAATATAAGAAAGGTTTAAATTTAAGAATAAAGATAAGCTAAGAGTTAACCTAAGACACTAAGTATATTATACGTTGGCATAGATTATATATATAGATAATATATATAATATATATAGAGCACTAAAAGATAAGCACTGGAAGTACTTAATAAGAATATATTAGGCACCGGATAAGGTAAAATATAGGAACGCTAAGTATATATATAGTTGGCACCCCATAGATATATAAAGCTAAAGGGACTTAATACTTTAGCTAGGAAGATTCCTTACGGAAAAATACCTAGACGGACGATAGTGGTGGAAATGCCCAGAAAATACGTGTCTATGGTATATTAAAGATAAAAAGCGAATTAAGTATTAGCTAAAAGTAGACTAAGTATAAGTAGGATTAAGCAGCTAATAGTTAGGAAAAGTAGAGGTGTTACGGACGCTTTAAGTACGATGTTACGACTACTAGGAGAGAAGTCGGAAGAAGCTAGTTAGTTAATTTAGGCACGGTTTAAGATGGAACTGGTAGAACTATATAACGAGGAATAGTAACTAAGGTCACATAATATACTACGTATTAAACGAAAGGAACGAGAGGAACTTACGTACCTTATATATAAGACGTATATTACATATAAGAAGGATTTTATAAAAGTACGGTTGTGTATTTAAGGACCCTTAATCCCTACCTAGATAGTTCCTTCCTTATAGTGATTTTTAGAATACAATTAGAGTTAATCTATTGGGCAACCACTCCACCAGTTATTATTATATTATTAACTTTAACTTACTTTACCTATACACCTAGCCTATTAACGAGCCTACCGTAGTTCCTACTATAAGGTTCCGTTATATAATTACTACCTAGTTACGGTAATAAGTATAGAAAGTCGAACAACATACTACCAAAAGCACTAGCTATAACGCTATTGACGGCGGCAACTACTTTAAGATTAGGTAACAACACCAGTATAGTAGACACTAACTTATAGCAACTAGTAACGGTCGGATAACTACAAGAGATAGTTGGCTAGTTAACAGAAAATAATGCGATGTTGGAAAATAGGATTAATAGGATAGGCGTAGCAAAGGTTAAGTTACTATCGATTAAAAGGTACTTAGAAGAGAGATTAAAGCTTAAAGGATTCCTTATATAAATGCACTTTAAGGTAGTATAGGAAGGAGTAAAGCTGGCAATACCTATGGATTAAATAGCCTATGCAGGACTATTCTTAATAGGAAGAGCACTTAAATGGTTTAAGCCTTACCTTATAGAGATATAAGTGAACGGTATAATAACCACTAACTAAGAAGTACGGTTTATATTCTTAAGCTAGAATAGATTTATAAAACGACTTATATAAATATTTAGAGACCCAAAGGCAATAACTACGGTAAAAAGAAAACTCTAAGATATTATATAATAAACCTTAGCAATTAAGTATATAACGTAGTTCTAGACATTAGCAATATAAGTAGAGTAGAATAATAGGGCGCTTATAGTATAGTATAAATAAGGACTTAAGGCTAAAGTCTAGGACGTAATTATTCTAATAGAAGATATAGATACCCTAAGGGAACTAATAGATTAGGCGATTAAGATTAATAATTAGATTTACTAAAGGGAGTAGGCTAAGAGAGGCTAGGATAGAGTTTTATAGTTATATAAGGCGTAAAGTATATAATAATAGAAGCTAAGTTAAAAACTATAGTATGGCGTAGAGCTAATAGACCTAAGTGGTACTAAAGAAGCCTATAAGAGATGGAGTAAGAAACCATGGAACCCTAGAGGATAAGAATTAAGTAATTAAAGGTCTAAGGAGCAGAGGCCGAATTAGGGATTTTAACAGCAAAAGACGTTTAGGCGGACTCTATAGTAAGAGAAATAGTTTAAAGAAGGAGCTTATATAAATTGCGGAAAATAGGGTTATTATATTAGAGACTATAAAAGTGGGTAGAGTTACTACGTAGTAAAAGGTATAAGACTAGCAGACGATATATACGTATAGAGGGACGACAATATACTGCGAGGAACAAAAGAATATTTAATTAGAAGTTTTGCGTTTTGTTATAACAACGCATACCAAATTTATAAGGACGCTAAATATAGTATAAGCTATTAGCTATAGAAGCTAGTACTTATAAAATACAGAGGAACTAATAAACTAGCTCGCAGATCGGATATTAAGGATAATAATTTTGACGTAGGCGAAGTATTTCGTGATAATAAGGCAATAAAGGCAGCTTACTAGAAGTATGTAGACCTAAGAGATGTTATACTAGAGGTAGAGGATGATTCTACTATAAAATAGGGAATATTAGTAGGGATTAAGACCCTACTAGACACGATATCTATTGCTTTATAAGACGCAAGAGAAGTAAAACAGTAAACTACTTCGGCACTTAATAAAGGCAAAAGGCTAAAGGCTTAAGATTCTTAAGATAAGATAAGAGATAACAAAGATTCTTAAGACGAGATGAGGCAAGCTTAAGGACTTATAATGGATAATAACCGATAGAGCAGAGTAATAGCTTAGTTTAGTGATATACAAATAAGCTTAGGACGAAGTTTCCTTAAGGCATAAGACTCTTAAGACGAGATAAGTAAGATTTAAGACTTTTAAGATAAGATGAGAATACTAAGTAAGCCTAGTTAGACTAAGGCTGGAGCAAAGCTTAAGATAGAAGTAAGCTTAGGATTAAGAATCTAAAAGGATTAAGAATTTAGAGTATAAATTAAAACACCTATAAGTAAGAGGCAAGGGGCTTCTTTATAGATTAGAGAATCTATAGCATAAATAGTAATTAGACTAGGAGACGAATATATAAACCTAAAGGACTTACTAGTAAAATATAGTGTTTGGACTAAAGATTAAAAAGTTAATACTAAGATTAAGAAGTACGAAGACTTTAAGGATTTAAGTATAAGATATAAACTAAAAGAAACTATAGAAGAATTTAGGTAAAGAATTATTATATAGTAAGAATAGAAACTAAATAAGAGATCTAGTATATTAGGACGTATAAGGGATAGAGCACTAGTATAAAGAATTACTAATAGGCCTAGGGCAGGCACACTAAGAGCTAAATAGCTTACTAAATTAGAAGATAAAGAGGATTTAGGGATCCCTACTAGGTTTAAAGAACGATATATAAAGGGCTATTATAATATAGTAATAAGAAGATACTTCCTTATAGACAAGCCGTATATACTCTAGCAGCTATACTAAAGGTGGTATAGATAAAGGCATAATAATAAGTGGAAAGATTTCTATATATAGTTAGATAAAAGAGTTATTTAGGACTACCTAATTATAAAGAAGGCTATAACGCATATTAAAGGAGCCTTAATTATAACGTTAAAGGATCTAGAGGAACAATTAAAGGATTAGAGAAGTAAAAGACGCATCTTAGTACCTGCGAATAAAGTTATAACGTTTAGATTAGTACAATAAAGGTTTAAACTTAAAGATAAAGATAAGTTAAGAGTTAACCTAAAGCACCTAGCATACTATACGTTATTATAGATCGTGTGCGTGGATAATATATACGAGATATATAAAAATCCGAAGAAAAAGAATTAGAAATACCCTATAAGGATATACTGGATAATAGACGAGCGATAGTATAGGAACGCTAAATATATATATAGATGGCATCTAGTAGAGGTCTAAGAGGAAGGAAGTTTAGTACTTTAACTAGGAAGATTCCTTATAGAAGAATGCTTAGATAGACGGTAGTAGTGGAAATGCCTAGAGAATATATATCTATAGTATATTAAAGATAAAAAGCGAACTAGGTATTAGCTAAAGAGCAAGCTAAATGCGTAAGGATTAAGCAGCTAATAGTTAGGAAAAGTAGATACCTACGGGACTAAAGGGAGCTAGTAATAGAGCCTTAGACCCTTAAAGGAATTTAAGCACGACACCTAAATTTATAAGTTAATTAGTAAGATTAGTAGTTTAAAGCGCTAATAGATAGTAGAGCAATAAGGAACTATATTTTACTAGCAGCAGTTAAGAAAATAGGACTACCTTATAGATAGAAGAAGCAACCTTACCTATTAGTTACGATTTTAGGAGATCCAATAGCCTATAGAGGAGGGATTATTAATCTTAAAATAGGACCTATTTAGATAACTATTAAAGGAAGATAAATCGAGATGTTTTTTAATATCCTACTATTAGGACAGGACGAGGCAGTATTAAATATGCCTTGGTTATAGGAATATAACCTAAGAATTAATTAGATTATAGGTTAAGTTAATATTAGAGATACTTAACGCCATAAGATATAATAATAAGCTAAGTTGGAGCAATATATAAAGAGACTAAGTAAGGCTTAAGTTATATACTAAAGAGATACTATAAGTATAGTAAGAAACTATAGTTACCGGAAAGCGAAAAGCTGTTAGAGTACGTAGTATAGGACTATAAGATAGAATTAGAACTAGGAATAAGTTTAAGGTTCTTTCTAATCTATAAGCTTACTAAAGAAGAAGGTAGAATATTAAAAGAGTTTATCTAGGAAAACCTACGAAAGGGATATATAAGACTATTATAGTTATCAGCAGAATATCTAGTACTATTTATATTAAAAAAGAATAGTAAACTAAGGCTGTATATTAACTATAGATAGTTAAACAGCATTACTAGGAAGGATAGGTATCCTTTACCCTTAATTAGCGAAATCTAAGATAGGATAGGCAATACGCAAATCTTTATAA
>Ga0307515_10011021_pt1 | contig 17223 bp, 8 predicted proteins | sample 17_EM_MG_FD_194513 | JGI IMG/M metagenome (GOLD analysis project Ga0307515, IMG submission 194513) | Populus trichocarpa ectomycorrhiza microbial communities from riparian zone in the Pacific Northwest, United States - 17_EM | ecosystem: Host-associated > Plants > Roots > Unclassified | place...
ATAAGTTGGCTATAAAAGCAGGGACTATTGGTTTATGGAAATAATTAAGTCGTCCGTATAAGCAGAGGCTATTGACTTGTAGAAATAATTAATTTACCCGCATATAATTTAAAAAAATAATTAAACCGACAACATGAGCAGGGGCTAATAATTTAAAAAAATAATTAAACCAACAACATGAGCAGGGGCTAATAATTTAAAAAAAATACTAAGTTAGTTAATCGCATGAGCTGAGGCTACATTGAGAAAGGTTAAACCAATAGCAAAAGTGAGAGATTATTTGAATAATTAAAGTAAGGCGCTCTGATGTAGACTAGTTGCGTAAATTTAGGAGGCTGTCCAGGCAAAAACTAGATGTGTGGTAATGAACGAGCTGTAACGACGGCTGCTGGCTTTCTTGCTAAGCTGGGACCTCTCATAGGTGAGTTTATTATAATTTAGTCTTATATTTTTTAAAGAATAATTAATTATTTAGGTAAATATTCCGTCAACTAAAATTGATTATCTTATTTTGTAATATTTTTATTCCAAAATGTCTTCTTTTTTTAACAAGATTCTTTTGTCTATAGTTTTCAGACTTGGCCCGGTCTAAAATCCAGATTCCGGGTTTTGACGGAGTCACCGGATTGTCCAAGTCAATTTTTTTTTTTTAAATCTAAACGATGTCGTTTTAATAAAAAAACAAAAGTCAACGGGTTGTAACTAAGTTTTTAACCGGGTCAACTGGATCACACCGGATTTTTTCTTTCTCTATCAACTTCTCTCTCTCTTTTTTTTTTCAAAAAGTAAAAAACAAGAATAAATTGAATAAAATATGAAATTATGAGAGAACTAAGTCATAAGAGATTAAAAATACAGTTTTTGAAAATACGAGGCTAGTCAATTATATTATTTTTTTAAAGTACAATGAATAAATAATTAGATGAGTTGGTGAGGAAAAAATAATGGGGCCAGGAGTAGGCAGAACAGTAATTTGATGCTGCTCTTGTCTAATCTTCAAGCATAAAGACCACGTCAGCTCGCCCTGGCAGGTGGACTTTGACCAGTTGCATGCATCAGGTCTTATGGTTAGGAAGCGCAAGTCACGTGCGCTAAACTGCTGGTAATAAATAAACGGACAAATCCCAAACATGGAGCCCCCAAAGAATATTAAAAAAATCGCAATACAGTCTTCTATTGCTGTTCTCGTAAAATACGTGGGTATTATTCTATAGATTATGATAATGTTTATTTTTTAAAATTTATTTTTAACTTTGTTATAAAAAAATTCAAAAATTTTCAAAAATATTTTTTGAATAAAAAAAAACACACTTTTACGATAAAGCAAACTTTGAATGAAATTCATGTGAACAAATAATTTAATTGAGAATTTTAAAACTTAAAAAAATGGATTGAGACAATTTTTTTTCAAAAATTATTTCCATTTAAAAAAAAATAACTTTTATATCTTGTTTTCAAAGATTTAAGAACGAGAAATAAAATGAAAAACAAAATGCTACCAAACAACCCTTTAGCTTTACATGCAAAATGTCACAGCATTGACAAAAGCCAACCCTAAATCAAAGGGTACGTTTTGATGGCACGAGAGAGACTTAATTACAATGAACAATAGGGGAATAGGATATTTAAGTATTCTGTCCATTGTTTGGTGAACAATCACTAAATTATATATATATATATATGTGTGTGTGTGTGTGTGTGTGTGTGTGGTAAGCATGGGAGAAAACTGGATAATAAACTTAAAAATAATAATTAAATTCTTTGTAAATTATGGATATAATCAATTTGTACATTAAGTCAGAAACAAAGTTTTTATTGATATTTTATTAAGTTAATTTATTACTATAATTTCTTAAATAAACTAATTAATTTTTCTATGTTTATCAAATTGTTTGATTTGTATGAAACTTTTATTTATTAATGCATTTGATTAGTTTCATGAATAAAAAATAAATAACTATTTTATTCAGTTTCAAAAAAATGTTTAAAATAGAAATTTTATTTACTTATTTTCTTCATCAACAATATATATATATATATATAGAAAATCCAATGTCCAAAAGAATTATGGTCTGAAAAGAATGCTTAGATCTATCTTTTTCCATGGCACGGAATAAACTTATCCCCTTGAGAGTAAGAAAGAGATTTTGACATGAGATGGAACAAAAATCATTTAAGAGTTGTTCAAAAACATAATAATATTTTATTTATTTATTTGGAAAAATGGAGTTAGAAAAAGGAAAAATAAAACTTCATGTTTAAATGAAATATTTTTTCATCTAGAAAACTAGTTTTTTAGTTTTTCAAATTTATACTTAGTTTGGAAAATATATTTTAGAGGTTCTTCACAGTTTTTCTTACAATTTTTTCAAATGAATAGACAATTGTATGATTTACATTTTATAATATACTAATTTAATAATCTAGCCTCTTTTTTTTTTTTTCCCCAAAGGGATCACCGAAATTGACCTCCTTACTAGCCACCCACCACGCAATCCCCACCTTACCAACCCAAAAAATTGATTATTTGTTTTTTGTTTTTTTTTTTTGAAAGGACCCAAGTGGTTGGTGAGATGACGGTGTCACCGTGCCACAGTGCTATAACACAGGGAAACCCTCCTCCAAATACTCAGTTTTTCATTCACTCCACACCTAACATATGTTCGGTATCTAGCACATCCTAAGTCCTAACTCTTCTTTTGACCTTGCCCCGAGCCATCTCCATCATCCCAAAATGTTATGGTGTACTTGAAGTTGAAGATGTGGTGTAAATTATATTTTTAAAAATTTTAGATTTTATTTTTTTTGTTTAAAATATACATATTTATGTTTTTAATTGTTTTAATGTGCTGTTATAAAAAATAATATTTTAAAAATAAAAAACTTTATTTTAATGTATTTTTGAATGAAAATCATTTTGAACTGTTACCATTATCATAATTCCAAACATACTTAAAGTTCATTCCTCTTTTGTTTTTGATTATCTTTCCATATCCAGCATTTTTATTATGTGCAGTCTGAAAAAATATGGAATTAGTTGTTTTTTAAAGTATTTTTTATTTAAAAAATATATTGAAATAATTTATATTTTATATTTTTAAAATTTATTTTTAATATTATCGTATCAAAATGAATTGAAAACATAAAAAAAAATTTATTTATTTATTTTTTAAAATTTATTTTTGACATTGTCGTATGGAAACGAATTAAAAACATTAAAAAATTAATTTAAAAAAAATTTAAATTTTTAAAAATATTTTTAAAATACAAAAACAATATCAAAATATACAGCAAACGTGGCATCCTAACTTTTCTTTTGACCTTGCACGAAACCACCTCTATCATCCCAAAACTCATTCCTGTTCTGATTCTGATTTTCTTTTCATATCCAAAGAAAAATGGTTTTGGTTTCATAATTATTTTCTTGATATTAAAAATTGGGAATTCTTAAAACAATTTTCACAATCTAAGACAAAATCTTTAAAACTTTATTAGAAAGTGCTCCCAAGGAATTTCTTTTTCCATAAAAAAATAAAAATAAAAATAAAAATACAATTACACGTGTGTGTGTATATATATGTGTGTGTGTGTGTGAGTGTGTGTGTGTTTCACATTCTGTTGTTTTTTTGTTTATGAGATTTCTACCCAACCACCGTTGAAGCACAATATAAATCACAAAAAAATAAGGCCAATCCAACCACATCAACTAAACGAAACTTCAAACTGCTGTTCCTCTCTGCTTTGGTCTCTTTCTCGTAACTGGTAAGTTAAATTCTCTAATTTTGCCACTTAATTTTTCCTTTTGCATTTGCAATGTTTTAGTTTTTCACTTTTTTTTTTTTTGGTAATCAAATACAGAGTAGATAGATTCGGCGAAGTTTTTGATTGGCAAACCAGTAAAAAATGGAGGCAAATCTTGCACAAAGAATGCAAATTTCGACAACATGGATTGATTCATACAAGTTTCCAAGAAAACCAACTAGTTCCCTGCGGTTTTCGGGGAGATTTAAGGAACAGAAGAGACTCCAAGTGTTTGTTTCTGCTCAGTTTCGGCCTGTAAGAGATGAAAATCGACATAGACAGGCTTCTTTTGAGGTTTCTTGTTCTTGTAACAATTCTCAAGGTACAATATCTAAGTCCTTGTCATTGCATCTTTTGAATTTGTGAAATTAGTCTTGGTTGGAGATTTTTAGATGATGAGCTATTGTTAGATAATTTTTTTTTTATTTTTTTTTGGATTTATAACATCTGGGTTTTGGTTTTAGTTTAGTTTGTTAATAGCCTATTTGAAGGTGCAGTTGGAGCTGCTTTTTTTTTTTTTTTGCGTCTTTGCTGTAGTGTTATTGGGTGATTTGTAATATATGTTATTTTTTTAGCTGGTAAGTGAAAATGGTTTTGAAAATCTTTAGACTTTGCATGGGTAATCTATTGAATTTTTTTTAAGTCTGTACTTCCAATTTATAATATATTGATGGTGTAACCGTGCTTAATTTGAGAATACATCTTGCTTACATAATGTAAAAGAATCACGAGGTTATTGTTTCAGCATAAGTTTTGACTTCCTTTCCATTTTCCTTTTGGATTTTGAAAGATTCTTTTAACTTTTGTAGTTTCAACGTTGGAATCTGAAAGTCTCCAGGATTTGTTTGGCGAGGAAGCTTTGATTTTGAAGGTATGAAATGCTTCTGTTCTCACCAGTTTGAATGAGATATCTAATAACATGTTGCATTTTATTTGCTCTGCAATCTTTGCATCTACTTTGCTTTAAAAACTGTGAACTTTGCCTTAATTTTTCCTTTCCTCTCCCTTTAACTATCTAAAACTTCACACTGTTTTCTGCTCATCAAATTTCTTTGGGCCTGTATCTTACTAGACGTGAACAAAATTTGCAGAATAAGTCACAAGAGATTGAGCCATATTTAAATGGACGCTGTATATATCTTGTTGGTCAGTTTCTTTGTCTAGTCTTATGTATTCTGTTAGAAATTGATTTGATTACTCTGATAGTAAACTAAATGAATGTGAAACATGTAGGGATGATGGGCTCTGGAAAAACTACAGTGGGAAAGATTCTCTCACGATCAATTCGTTATTCATTCTGTGACTGGTTAGTACATGTGATTGTCTTTCATTTGGGGTTCTAGGAAAGATTTTAGTATACCTCTCCAATCTTAAAAAGAATGAGGGAGAGGAAAGAAAAGGTATGCTTCATAATGCAACAAAAACTTCTATACCATTTGAAGTACATCCTCAACTGACAGCAATACAACATGGTCGTCGAGTGGGGGCACTCATAGATGATGATCCAAATTATTAAATATGGCCCGTGGCAATGTTACCCCTATCTTGTGGGATCTGATTTTGCAATGGTATAGAAGTTCTTGTTGAAATGTTGAGCACTGGATGTGCTATTACGTTGTCTACATCTGTCTGTTAAATGCAGGTTATCCACATAACCAAAAATCTTTTTTTATGTTAAATAATAATTGTATTTTTCTACATTTTCATGGATTTTCCAGTGACAAACTGGTGGAGCAGGATGTTGGTGTGCCTTCTGTAGCTGAAATATTTGAAATATATGGAGAGGATTTCTTCAGAGATAAAGAGGTGTTTTAAGTAGATTGCATTTTGAATCTCTCCATTGCAAAACTTACTCATGCACATTTAATCAGATTATATTTAGTTACCAGCATTGCAAAATATGTCATTTTGAAAAGAGAACTGATGATAAGTTGAAGCAGTGACTGCTAATTCAGTTGTTGTGCTCGTTGGTTTATCCATTGGGTTTTATCTATTTGCTAATCTAAATATGTAGCCACACTAAAAACACTTGACCACAGTCATATGCTCTTATATTTATCTTTTTTGGTTGTGGCTTCAAACTTTAAAGATTGTAATCGTACCTTTCAGACTGAGGCATTAGAAAAGCTATCAATAGAACACCGGTTTGTTGTTTCCACTGGTGGCGGTGCTGTGATACGGGATGAAAACTGGTATGATATGGACATAACAATTGAAACTTAAATTCTTTACCTTCTGATTATTTGGTTAGTTCTTTATGTATGTTGGTTTTGAAAGTGTTCTACTTTCTATTTTGTTTATCAGGATATACATGAGGAAGGGGATTAGTGTCTGGTTAGATGTGCCTTTGGAAGAATTGGCACAGAGGATTGCGGCTGTAGGAACCAAGTCTCGCCCCCTTTTGGATAATGAATCAGGAGATGCATACAACACTGTAGGTTATTTGTCATCTAAACATTTTTCTTGTTAACTTGTCATATCTTATGCTTTGTCTTGAAACTTATTCTCACTACAGGCATTCAGACGCCTTTCTACTCTGTTTGAGAAGAGACATAAAGCTTATGAAAATGCCAAGGCGAGGGTTTCTCTGGAAAGTACGTGTGCTTGAAACCACAACTTGCAGCTATCATGTGTTTTCATATTGCTTTGTAGTTCTTGGGATCTGCTAGTCTTTGTAATTGCTAAGATTTCACATGTTAGTTAAGTGAATATACTGAAGATAAGTGTTTACACTGTGCAGATATTGCAGCCAAACTAGGATATAAAGATGTATCCAGTATCACACCTGCTATGATTGCGATTGAGGTCTTTTACTGTCTCTTTCATGTTTTTTCATGCATTCTTTATTTCTGCAAAAGTAGGACAGTAATTTTTTTCGACATTTTTAAAATTTCATTGACAACAGTTCTGCGTTGGTGAGCTGTGATTTTTTTTTCCTTTTTTGTTACATGCCACATAATTAGCATGCTGTCTGGTGGATTGACTGGTTGGAACTGAAATTTTGCAGGCACTTGAACAAATTGGAAATGTCCTATAGGACATCAGTGGCATGGCTGCAATGGGATTCTATTTTAACAAGCTCTGATTATGGCGCTTAGTTGGATGGCATCCCATGCCATGTTTCTATTTTCTAGTAGCAGAACATGGCTTGTGTGATGCATTATGTGGAAGGTTTCCATTTATTACCAGCAGGATTTGGGATGCGAATGATGTGTAAGATCTATGTTGTAATGTTGACTTGTGCATATGGCGAGGTGTGTTGACTATGGCGATTCGCCGGATGCCATGTGATCAAAATAAAGGTTAGAGATTAATGTCATGCTGTTGATTCTTTCGTGGATTCCTGCTCAGCCAATGTATGCAAGGATTTTCTATGAATATGCTTCTTTGTTGGACATTTCATATGGATGCCCCAGATTTAGGCTAATCTTCTCATTTTTACACTGCTGAAGGGTTTAGTTCGTATTGTTACTGTTTCTGCGTACTATGGAGACATGGAGTGGTAGATACAAGTGAGTCAGAAAGTAATTGATAATGCAGCTATGATCTTTGCATGCAACCCCAGGAGATGTTATAATATACTCGTCACTGTAAGCTTTGGTATGGCCAACTGGTCGGTACATTGCAGCTGACTTGAAAGGAGCCGTGATGGGAGTTAGCTTTGAAGATGTAATTTATTAGCGATGGTGGACTTGTTTGTTTCATTCGATTGGATTTTTCTGCAAAAAAGAACATTACCAGTTATTGTGCATGTATAAACACAAACCTTTCTGTAAGGATGATGCTGATCAAGCTCATGTAGTTCTCAGCAAAGAGTGAACAACACTTGGTGAATGTAATGAGTAGCAGGATACGCATAATTCTGCAAGAGATACAGCACTTCAGCAGCACTTGTGTTCCAAAACAAAAAATGAGAACCTTACTGATGTTGTACAGATATTGTTTCAACACACCAGGGAATAACTATCTTATTACTGCTCTTTAAAAGTGCATGTTAAATGTATTTCATGTAAGAAATAGCTTACTCGATCAGTACGGATTAGGGTCTTAGCACTTGCAAGAAGAGAGCACTTCCAAAGAAACTTGCATGCAGAATAAGCTAGCGACAAGCTTGGCCTCCATTTCCAAATTGCTGCCCCCAGTTTGATCTGGTAGTCGATATTGACGAAAACAGTAATATCTTCTTAGTCGATGTTTTAAGGAAGATGATCTTTCTTTCAAAAACCAGCCAGAAACTCGCCTTTTCCATGAAAGAAAATACCATATCCGGCAGTTCCGCTGTCTCCATCCCACGTCCCACCATCATTCATCTTCATAAACCCAAGAATAGGAGCGGATGGTAGGTTCTCGAAAAGCACAAGCTTCAAGGAAACCCTTCAGATATGCTAAAGCTTTTGAATCAATTTCTTGTGCTGACAGAACTCGTTTGCCAAAAGCTACACTATTTCTATTCCATCAAAGAAGCGAGACAGGAACCCCATCAGATCTACAACCTCCATACCCATTACTGTCCATAACAAATCCTCGAAGTTAACCCTGACATCCATTCAATCTTTCCATATGGCTAGCTGTCCAAATCTCAGGTAAAAAGTTTTAAGCCTGATAGCAAATACTCTTTGAGATGATTTTATAAAGGCTTAATAAACTAACAGGTCTAAATTCTGTAATTTTCTCCAGGCTTCTAACCTCAGGGATCAGTACTCTGAGTATGATTAATAAACAATCATAATTTGTGTGCTCGATGCGCTGCACTTCAATATGAAAGAAGAAAATATCTCAAAAAATGAACGCTTGGAACAGAAACAAGAAAATCACGGGAACAATTGAAAAGGACAGAAGAATATTACAGATCATTATTCGCTGTTCTTAAAACACTGTCCAGAAGAGCCATTGAGATATCGCGCTCACCCCATGAATATTGGCCATTCTGAGAACCTGTCATATGTGCTCCAAAGTCTTGATGGGATTGTGGATCTGACAAGTATGAAGCACAATGGTACGATATAGTAACTATACCTTCACTTGATGATCTACATGAAAAATGAAGATAGAGGTACTTCTCACCACAATGTGTCATACCTGGTCGGATCCACAATCCCGTCAAAATTTAGGAACATATACGACTAATTTTCAAATGGTGTCTTTCCTCTAGTCTTCTTTGCCACAAAACTCAAGTGACAAAAGAGCCAAATATCAATTCCTTGTCCATGTAAATATAAAAAAATGGTAAGAATGGATATGGCCTAATGCATACATCCTTGATCCTCTCCTGAAGTGCTTCCTCCTATCCACGAAAGAAACATCTCCTAGCTGATTTTAGAATAGTGAATCTCCTAAGCAATTTTTCATGTCGTGATCCCCTGTTCTTCTTATGCTTTCCCATTGCCAGTGACCAAAAAGTTGTTACTCAAGTTGAACAAGTGGAATAAGGCAAGAGAGCCACTAGAGCAAGTGTTTTGATAAGATGTTTCAATAAATTGTCATACATATCATTATGACATGAAAGCTGCATTATAATTTGCGCTCTACCATCATATTAGGTGAATTGATTGCCATTCCTCGAGAAACAAGAAATATTTACAATTGAGGACGTAATTTAAGTATGTTTGCACTGATTGTCTGTATAGATCGTAAATTAACTAACCATTTCTCCATTTATCTCCTTCTCAACACAAATTTGATAATTTGCAGAAGCCAAAATAATTTGTGCCCTGCCAACACTTTGGGTGAAATGACTGGCATACATAGAGAAACATAACAATTGAGGACATAGTTAAAGTATGTTTTCCCTGATTGTTTGTATAGGTTGTAAATTAACTAACCATTTCCCAACACCTCTCCCTCTCAAAACTAATTTCATAATTTGCAGAAGCAAAAATAACTGTAAAATTTAGCTGAAATGTACATGTATTTATTTCATGTGCATGGAAGCTTACTTTACAGACCCGACAAATCAAGCATCACATCAAGTTAACAAATTAACATATGTGTTCATGAGAACATTTGAATTGCAAAGAGCACACACAAAAGACCAAATGAACAGCTAAAAACAACAGCAATAACAATAAACATACTTGGTGCGCTGCGATAGATCCTCACATCGAAACAGCCAAACAATGAACAATAGACGACCCAATGGGAACCTTATGAACAACATCACACCACTCAACCCTCCCCCGCAACTCCCCCTCTCCATTCTCCTCCACCTCAATTTCCGCACACCATACCTCCATTTCCTTCACATTCCCTTTTCTTTCCCAAACCACCACCAACTTCCCACCTACATTCGCCATTGTGGCACCACACAAAAACCTCGGCAACTCCTTTTCAACCCCCCTCAGCTCCTTCCAAGCCCCATTCCTCACATCAAAACCCCTAATATTTCCCACATAATCATAACAATACAAGATCCCATTAACCACACATGCTCTCCCTCTCCACCCTAAATCCAATTCACTCTCCACACTCTCCCATCTCTTCGTTTTCGGCTCATAAACAACCCCATTCCTATCCGCCATCACATAAATTCTCTCGTTCACTACAGCACTTCCGTGCATCCATTTTTCGCGTAACAAATCATCCTTTCCACTATCAACAGAATCCCACCTCTCCGTTTTCGGATCAAAAACCTCCGCCCAATTCCTCGACTTCGCCCACGTGTCCACCACGCAACCGCCAATCACATAAATTCTCCCATCCACAACCCCAGCAGCAGCAAACTCACGCGAAATTCTCATGCTAGGGACAGCCTCCCACGTGTGGGACCGGCAGTCCAGTGCCCACACGTGGGGGGACGGGATGTCATTGATCGAGCCACCGATGACATAAATCTTGGGTCCCACAGCGGCGAAAGCGGAGCCCACGAGAGGGGAAGGTGCGGGAGTGAGTGGAATTAAGGAATTCTTTGTCTGGTCTGGATAGAGCGTGAACCACTGCAGGGAAGTTGTGGTGGGGATGCGGAGGGAAAGGTAGAGAAAGTGTTGAGAGGTATTGAGGAGGGAGCGAGTTGTGTAGAGTAGAGGGGAGGAAAGGATGGAACGGAAAGGTTTGGAGACGAGGGTAAGTCGTGGGTGATAGGACCTTGGGATGCGGGCTAAGATGTTTAAGGCGATGTCGTTTGGGAGGGAGGGTATTAGGATTTGCGGTGGTGTTGATGGTGATTCGGTGGTGGTGGTCGTTGACATGGCGGTGGGTTTGGCTTGGGAGTTGTGCGCGCGTGCTGTTGTTGAGACCTAGGATTTAAAATGGAGCACCGGTAGTTAAGATTCCATCAGAGTGAGATATTAGTATTATATAATATTATAAAGAAACGGGCATTGAACTTGGAAGACATTGTTGGATTGGGAAACAATTTCACTGTTAATTGCTATTGTTTTGTTTCTTTATTCTTTAAAATTTATTAAAAAAATGAACATTAATTTTTTTTTTTAGTTTAACGTGGGTATCCGGGCCAGCTTGCGCGCACCTCGACTAATCCCACGGGCCATGAAGTTAACGACCATGTAAGTCTCCAGTGGCCATCATATGAGTAACCACAGGGCTTGAACCTGAGACCACAGAGGGAGCAAAAACATTAATTTTTTTAATTCCGTATGTTGATATGATTATAAATTTTATAATTTATTTGGATTTTATTATCTAAATTGTATTTGAAGTGTTTTAAAACATTCTAATATAAAATTATAACAAAAACTAAGTAGTGTGGGAAAATTATGTGGATCAATAGATCTTTTACTGTGGATTATAATATTAATTTCAATTTAATTTCTCATCTTATAGTAAGCGGAAAAACATTTATTTGACTTTTCTTTTCTTCTTATTCATTGTTTTTTCTTTTTCTTTTTCTTTTAATTTGTTACAACTCAGATCATGAAGAAACTGAAAGTGAATCGAACGATAGGAAACTGCAAAGAAAGGATGAAAATAGTGCTTCCTATGTTTAGTCATTCTCTTTCTTCTCAACCAAATCGACAGAAGAAATAGAAGAGAACAGGGCACCAAATTAACAGAGAAGAGGACATAGTCATGACGGAGAGAAGAAGACAACAAAAAGAGTGTGGAATTTTATGGTATGATTAATGGTGAGAAAATTATGTGGTTTGTTTTTGTCTGAGACTTTGATGTAATTAATTATTCTTCCATTAACAAAATAGATGTATCTAATGAGAACATTTTTGATCTCACCATCAAACCCATAAATTTTTAATGAAAAGTAGTGGATTTTATGAGTTCTAACATCAAAGGTGGTATCTTTTTCAAAGATCTAACATGTTTTTATTGTTTTTTTAATAATATTAGGAGGATTAGAGATGGGTAACTGAAAGTTCGGACAACAAATTAATGGGCAGAACAAGAGAACTTTGAGTATGTTGAATTAACATTTTTATTGGAGGACAATAAGTATATCCTTGCGTTGTTAATAAGAGAACTTGCAAGAGTAATTTTTCTTTATTCTTAATTAGAGTTTTTTAAAGTTACAAAAGTGCGAGCATGTATCTAATAATTGGTATCAACATAGCAGAGTTTAACTTAAATTTAGCATCTATTTATTGAAATACAGTAGTGTTTAGCATAGGTATTTGTTATTTTCTTTCTTAATAATACATTAGAAGTTTACAAGGAATTATTAGTTAAATATTTTGAGACCATTCAACACATTTGCATGAGTATTTTAGTCCTCAACAAAACCATTACCTTTGTCTGGCTCATGAAAATTATGCAAATCCTGGACGTCAGACCCAAGCTATTTAGGTCTGACAACCATTTCAGACCCAAACGTCTTGGGTCTAGCAACCATTCCAGGCTCAAATGCCCATGCTAGACCCAAGCGTCATGGGTCTAGCAACCAAGCCAGAACCAAGCTACATGAGTCCAACATCTTGGGTCTGGCAAACATGTTGAACTCATGTTATGTGGACTTGGCAAAAATTGCAATGGACAAGCTTTGATTTTTATTTGGATTTCACTCTTGTTGTCTTGGTTGTGTATTAACTCCTCTACATCTTAAAACCTTTCTATCTATGTTACTACTTATGGTTTGTGTTAATTTCTCTTTACATTATTAGCTGTTGAAGTTTATGTTATCTTACATATTTAGCACAAACATGAACTAAGTTCAGCGCAATGACATAAAACAAAATATCGCGGCGGAGCGAAGGCAATAACAACAACAACAACAATAATTGTGGTTGTAACAGTAATAATAATAATTATTATGATAGTAATAAGAATAAAAATAATGATAATATTAGTTATAGTGACGGTGATAATAATTATAACAATAATATAAACAACAATAATAATAACAATGATAATAATGATAATGATAGTGATCACAATAATAATACTAATAACAATTATGATATTATTTATTGATGATAGTAGTAATGGTGGTAGCTATAAAAATAGTGATAATATTAGTAATGATAATAATAACGATAAGAATAGTAATTGTTATAGTAATAATGGTGATAATTCATCATTTGATGTTATATTCATCCTTAGATACTAGATTAATTGGAAATTCAGTTTTATAATTGGTTTCATTTTGCCTTTTATGAGATTATCGTGATCTAAAAAAATAAATCGGTATTGAGTTGATGTTTGATTTTGCAATCATCTATTTTTGTTATCATGTAGTTAAAAAAAAAGTAGATTAAAAAAAACAAATTATAATCATAGTGGAGTCTATAATCCAATTCACAGGTTCGGCGTACTAGCCCGGCTTACCTGATTCACGCAAGGCAACTAGCTCGAAATGGATTTTGACCCTCACTTTTGGAAAGGAATTTTTAGTTTGTTATTTGCCTCAACACTGCTTTATTTTTACCATGATCTAGAAACTCTTTTCTTGGCGTTCATTAGCTTATTATGGTTAAATCATTACCTTATTTCTGTGATATTTTGCAAGATTAATGTTGAATTTGCAAAGAACAATTGGTATCGACATAACATAGTTTAGCTTAAATTTTGCATCTATTTATTGAAATTTAGCAGTGTTTGACAGAGGTATTTGTTGTTTTTTTCTTAACAATTCATCAGAAGTTCACAAGAAATTATTAGTTAGATGTCCAGAGACCATTCAACATATTTGCACGAGTATTTTGATCTTTGACAAAACCATTACCTTTGCTTGGCTCACAAAAATTATGCAAATTCTAAGCGTCAGACCTAAGGTACTTGGGTCTGGCAACCATTCCAAACCCAATAGCCTTGGGTCTGGCAACCACGTTAAGCTCAAGCGCCCATACCACACCCAAGCACCATGGGTCTGGCAACCACACTAACCCAAGATGCTGACCCAAGCTGCCTAAGTCTAGCATCTTAGGTCTGACAAGCATGTTAGACCTATGTTATGTGGAATTGGCAAAAATTATGTCATAAAGCCCAAAACCATAATTATCTTATACAAGAATACATAATTTCTTATTTACAAATGAGTTAAGAGTCCATGATTTTCTAATAGATATGCCTTGAAAATAATTAGATTGGTGAATTTGGAGGAATGAATATTGAATGAATGAAAAGTCATGATTGTTATATGTTTATGCAAAAGCTCATTTCATTGCTTATAGGGATTTATTGTTAAAAAAGATATAAAATGCATTCAAGGATACTAGTCATTTTTTAGAGATATTTGCTCAAATAAGTTGCATATCAAACACATAGAGCAACTTGAAATCAACATTAGTGAGATAATCTCGATGATCTTTCCTTTCTTTTTGTCGACTCAATAGAGCATTAGCCCATATATTTAGCATATGAGAAAAAAGTTAGAGGTCCTATGCAATATAAATGAATGTATCCATTCAAGAGGTTAGAGATTATATGCATCCTAAATAATCATCTATATTTTAAAAAAACATTTGGTTATTCAATCTCTATTTACTTCTATGCAGATACTTATTCAACTTAAAAAATAGGGTAAAAAATAAGATGCATGTTGAGGCTTCGATATGTGAAGCTTATATTATTGAAGAGATTTCAACATATATCTTATATTATTCTAAGTCTCACTTGAGAACAAGAATCAACCGCATCCCAAGATACGATATTGATGGTGAAATGTCTTCGAGTGAGAATTTATCAATATTTTTCCATCTTGGATGATGATTGTCAAAGAATGCAATAACAAGAAGATATTTGTCAAACATTGAATTCAGATAAGCTGAAATTTTACTAGGAGTTTCTAGATATATTTATATATATTAGGTTAAAATTGTAATTCAATTGAAGTTCAAAATGTCTTGTAATATAAGACAATAGATGCAATATGGATTTTGTTATTTGTTTTCTTTTGACTTGTAAACTTTCTATTTGGAGAGGATTTTTTTTCTTATAATGCAAGGATATTAAACAACTTAATTTTTTGGAGTTTCATAGTTCTGCAAGGATCTTTAATGGGCAACAATATAATTTTTAAGAGTGGCAAGGATTCCTTTAATGTTCCAAAATCCCTTTCTTATTAAAAGGATTCTTTATTTATCCTAACTACACAAAGAAAGGATACAAACCCTATGGAAATTTTTGTAATAATTGTTACCCTTTAGATTCCTTATAGAATATGGAAACTCCTAAAATATTTTGTCATTAAATATCATCAACTCTTCTTTTCTTATGTAACTGGGATGAATAAGAAATCCTTATAAATTTTTTTTTTAAAATACCACCAACCCTTTTTTTTTTTCTTGTGTAGATAGGATAGATAAGGAATCCTTATAAAAAAAGGATTTTAGAACATTAAAGGAATCATTGTCACACTTGGAAACTATGTTATTGCCTATTAAAGATCTTTTAGAACTAGGAAACTCCTAAAAATAAGTTATTGAATATCCTTGTAGTACGAGAAAAAGAATTTTTTTCAAATATATATATATGTATTGCTTCTACTAACCTGTATCACAAGACATTTCTGAACTCCAATTGATCTAAAATTTTAACCCAATATATAATTTTCAATCCAACCATTGGATCGAGCTGAAAGTTAAACCTAATGTAGAACAATATGTCTGGTAGTTTAATTTTAGCCCAACTTAATGGTTGAATTGAGAGTTGTATTTGATAGCATAAAACTAGACAATATGCACAATTATACTAGAATCCAAATTTCCTTGTTTAACCTTTACTTTGATCATATCAGAAAGAAAGATATATGTTATAACAAATATTTTATTAATGGATATGCCTTTCATACTGAAGAGTATGGTGAGGGTAAAAATACTTATATTAGCGGGGTTTGTATTAAAGAATCAACTTCCAATGAGTTTGATGTTAATTATTATTGTAAATTAGAAGAGGTGATTGAGTTGCAATATAATAAGGCATAAAATACAATATTTTTATTAAAATGATATTGATATGATACCAATAGAGGAATTATAGTAGATTCTTACCATGGTTTGGTCAAAATTAATAAAAAAATATAGACTTGACAACATAAATAATGTTTTTGTTTTTACCAAACAGTACCAACAAGTGTATTACACATATACTCATTCCTTTACAAATGATAGTAATAGAGTTGATTGGTTATTCGTTGTGAAAACTAAACCTAAAAGTCATTTCAAAGTTGTTAAAGATGGTAATGATAAAGTAACAATGAGAGACGATGTATTTCAATTAGATGAGTTAATTGATCCATATCGAGTTGCTCTATCTATTGAGTTAGGAGAAAATTCAAATTTTCATATTGCTAAGCATACTTATATTGATGTTGGTATGATATATTGAGTACCAATAGACATAATAAAGTTGATGAGATTAACCAGCTTTAATTAAATGAAGAATATGATAATAGACATGACGATGATGAAGATGAAGACGAGGAGGATTCTGAAGAAAAAGATTTTGAACTGATTTTATATGTAAAACATCATTGTGTATTAAAATTAATATTGTGTAATTAAGATATTTGTTGTTCCTTTATAATGCATCATATATTTTTTTAATTAAGTATTTATTGTTGTGGTTGTGGTTTTAATAAGTTATGTTGTTATTGTATAATTAGGTTGGATAAGGGATTATAACAAGTAGATGAAAAACAATTTATAGAAAATCATAATGAGATTTTCAATGGACTATATAATACTTGCAATTGATGTAAAATTAAAGTCTTAGCATGCATGCTAATAATAAAAATAACTATGCTTAAATTAAAAAAAAAAAGAGTGTTTACTTGTTGAAGCATCTTAAAGTAATAAAAATTTTGTTATTGTCAAATATGAGTTCTTTGTCCTTAAGGTTTAATTATTACTTTTCATTTGTGCAACTAGAATGTTTGTAATATGACTCTTAAGATTCCAACACCACCATCTTGGTTTAGATGCACTTCCAATCAAGGTCTTTGAACTAAATATTATGTAACTCAAATATCCCTCAATAACATGGCTTTAAATTTGGAATAAAAATCAAAGCATAAAAAAA
>Ga0307515_10011022_pt1 | contig 17223 bp, 15 predicted proteins | sample 17_EM_MG_FD_194513 | JGI IMG/M metagenome (GOLD analysis project Ga0307515, IMG submission 194513) | Populus trichocarpa ectomycorrhiza microbial communities from riparian zone in the Pacific Northwest, United States - 17_EM | ecosystem: Host-associated > Plants > Roots > Unclassified | place...
GGTATAGGGAAAGGAGTAATAAGAACTATTTAAGGAAGTTAAGAGGTTGTTTACCTAGGAGCTAGTTCTTAAGATCTATTAACTAGGACTAGAGACGGTTATAGAAATAGATGTATTAGACTTTATACTAGGGGTATACTTTATATAAAAGTATCCAGATAGATAGCACCTAGTAGCATACTATAGTCGAAAGATAATACTACTAGAGTTAAACTATGACATTTATAATAAGGAGTTATTAGGTATAGTTATAGTATTAAAGAAATAAAGAGCATTCTTATAAGGTATAGAAAAACTATTTATAGTTAAGACGGATTATAAGAACCTAATGGGATTCCTAATAATAAAGGAACTTAACTAAAGACAGGTTAGATAGGCAGAGATACTTATAAAATACTATTTTAAGATTTAGTATACTAAGGGTACAGACAATATAAGAGTAGATACTTTAAGTTAAAAAGCTAAACTATAAAATAATAAGAAGCCATTAGGGGCTTTATTGCAAAAAGATATAGATAGATTAATTAAATATAATTATCTAAAAATTATAGCAACTTAGGAAGAACTAGAGAAGGTTTACAAGTTACTAGAAAGCTTTTAGGTATAAAGAATTCTAAAAGTATAGCTAGAAGATCTATAGATAGATATATATAAAAACCAAGAAGTAAAGTATATCCTAAAAAGCATAGTAGAGTACTTTATAGAAGACTTCTATAAGGGATTAACTTAAGGACATAATAGAGCTACGGGCTTAGTGTTAAGACTCTAAGAGGAGTATATTATTAACGGAATTTAAAACCTAGTATAAAAGGTTATAAAAGAATATTTAGATTACTAAAGAAATAAACTAATAAGGTATAAGCTATATAGAGGGCTATAACCTATTAAAATACCAGAAAGACTATAGGAGGTTATATTATAGGACTTTATTATTAAGTTGCTAAAATTAAGAGATCCTATTATAGGATAAGATTATAACGCGATCTTAGTAATAGTGGACAAGCTTATAAAGTGGGGATACTTTATAGCGTGTATAGAAGAAATATCAGTAGAAGACGTTACTAGAATCTATATTAAAGAAGTATTTATAAAATATAGAGCACTAAGTAAGATTATATTAAATAGGGATCTAAAATTTATAGCAGTATTCTAGGAGGTATTCTTAGTAAAGTAAGAAGTTTAAGTAGCAACTTCTACCGTATATTATCTGTAGATAGACAGTTAAACGGAAAGATTAAACTAGACACTAGAATAGTATCTAAGGCACTATATTAATCACGTATAGAATAATTAGGTATTATTATTACTAGTTATATAGTTTATATATAATACAACACCATAGAAAGGAATGGGTATGTTACTATTTAAGGCGAATTATGGATATAAGCCAAGAACATTATTATTACTATATTAAGTAAAGAAGACAAGTAGTATAGCTAAGTAAAGGATAGAGATATTAATAAATCTTTATAAGAACCTTATAGAAATAGCTAAGGTAGTATAGTAGATAATAAAGAAATACTATAATACTAAGAGATCTAAGGGACCAGATCTTAAGGAGGGAGATAAAGTATAGCTACTATATAAAAATTTTAAGAGTCAATAACTAAGCAAGAAGTTAGACTATGTTAGACTAGGACCTTTTAAAATTATATAAAGAATTTCACTAGTTACGTTTAAGTTAAACCTACCAGCTAGAATAAAAATCTACCCTATATAGCATATTATAATGCTAAAGCCAGTATATAAGAATATTAAGCCACTAGTTTACAAAGCAGACACATATAGAGGATAAGAAGAAGATAAATAGTAAGTTTTAAGAGTTATTAGTTATAAGAATGTTAACGATAAAATATAATATAAGGTTAAGTAGATAGGCTATAATAAGACTACTTAGGAACTACTAAAGAATTTAAAGAACGCTATAGGAAAGGTATAGGAGTATTAGAAGAGATTAGGTTAGGTAATATTAATAAAAAAGGATTAAAAAAGGAGTTACTTAAGGGGGACCTAGGAGGAACAGCTACTAAACTATTTAGACTTATTTCCTTTATAGAGGAGTCTAACCTTTTATTACTAAGTTTCTATAGACCTTATTTTATAAGCTTTTACTCTTTAAAACGAACCTTTTTATAAACCTATTTAAGACACAGAAGATGAGTAGAGGCTAGAAGACAAGTTTTAAGGGCACGCTATTAAGCAGCCGCAGCCTCTTATTCCGCCTCTCGTGATTAATATAATTTATTAAAAGCACTTAAGAGCTTACTATTGAGCTTTATAGCAGCAGATTAAACATAAAACCCTATAATAAATTACTTAGGGAACTTATAGACTACTAAGAGTTATAGGACGCGTATACTTAGCGTTAGAAATAAAGCAAACATTATAGGACAAATAAACGTTTGCTTTAGTGCACTCTAAATAAAAGAAAGGTTACTAAGATAAAGGACTCGCCAGCGCAATATAAACTAACCCCTCTTTCACACAACAAGAATATAGAGATAGCATTATTTCACCTAGCGACAGTATTATAGCAATAGTACGAGTATAACGGGCTATAGAAGAAAAAGAAGTTACTTTAGGTATAATAAGTAACGATATTAACTAAATTAATTAAACGGATATTACACCTCTAGTAAACAACTTAAAGATATTTAGAATCTTTAAGGACGAAGATAAAGAGGAGGGAGATAGTATTATAGACGCTTTAAGTACAATATTATAACTACTTAGAGAAGAGTTAGAAGAAGCTAGTTAGTTAATATAGGTATAGTCTAAAATAGATCTGGTAGAACTATGTAATAAGGAATAGTAATTAAGTTATATAATATAATCTATATAATCTATATAATCTATATAATCCGTAATAGAGCAGATAGAGTACACGTACCTTATATATAAGGAGGGTTTCCTAGGAGTACGGTTGTGTATTTAAAGGACCACAGTCCCTACTCTAAATAGTTCTTTCCTTATAGTGATTCTTAGAATACAATTAGAGTTAATCTATTAGGCAACCACTCTACTAGTTGTTATTACGTTATTAACTTTAATTTATATTACCTACACACCTAGCCTAATAACGAGCCTACCGTAGTTCTTGCTACAAGGTTCCGTTACAAGATAATTATATCTAATTCTCCTATCCTTGTCCTTTTGTAATATTGCTCCTAATAGTTTTTCGTTATTCTATAATTTAGTCTCTCTACTAAGTATCCACTCTAGTTTTACCTGACATTAATATATAATAATATTATTGTAAGAGTATATATATTAGGTCCCGCCACAGTCGCGATAGATTCGCGAGTGCTGCTGTCTTTTTGGCCATTTGGCGACAATGAGGCGGGACACGTTACGTTAAATTAACAAAGTTGGACGATATTTGATAAAGTGGGTGACTTGACGATTCGAGGGGAGCGCTGTCCCAGGGAACGTGGCTTGGCGCTACTGCAACCTTAACGCAAAGCTTATCTTGCATGCCCGAGATGGGAATCTTTACGCCCCCCTTCTCTCTCTTATTTTCGCTCCAGCAGTCCAGGGCTATAACTAGAATGGGACGTCAAATTCCTTCGTAGCTCCTCTCCCAGCTGCCATGCTGCTGATCACTCACTCCTCCTCAATTAACCCTCGAGATAGAGAAAGAGAGTACTTATCCCAATGCCCACAATCCTGATAACAGGTGCGGCATCCGGTCTCGGCGCTGCCTTCCTCGCCCACTACGCCGCCGACCCCTCCAACTCCCTCCTTGCACTAGATCGCTCCCCGATCCAACCTCTCCCCACCTGCGCGGCGCGCCTAACCACGCACACCCTCGACATCACCTCCGAGCCTTCCCTCGCATCCCTGTCCCAGAAACTCAAAGACGTGCCAATCGACCTCCTCATCCACAGTGCCGGCGTGCGCGGGCTGGTGCCCGAGCTCGCGCGGAGCCATCCCGGGGACGCGGCGCGCGCGGAGACGATCGAGGTCACGGACCGGGAGACAATGAGGGCTGCATTCGAGATCAATACGCTTGGGGCGTTCGTGCTTATTCGGATGCTCCTGCCGAACCTGCGTCTCGCCGCCGCGCCTAGAGCCATCGTCATGTCGTCGCGCATGGGCTCGGTGTCGTACAATTCCACAGGCGGCGGCTACGCGTACCGTGCGTCGAAGGCGGCGCTGAATGCCGTGGTCAAGAGCCTCAGCATCGATGTGCCCGAGGTCGTGTTTGTGCTTGTCCATCCTGGGAGGGTGGAGACGGGCTTGGTGGAGTGGAAGGAGGAAGGGGCGATTGGGGCGGACGAGAGCGTGAGGGAGATGGTGGCGTTGGTTGGGAGATTGGGGAGGGAGGATTCGGGGCGGTTTGTAGATCGGTGGGGAAAAGATATTGGGTGGTGAGGTGGAGAAGATTTGGGGGGGAGTAGGATGGGATGGGAATGATAATAGGGCTCTCAAGGGGAATGGCGATATCCCTTAACACGTCAGGGTCCTCATAGTCCGTGCGGAGCACCGTTTTCAATTATACCGCCACCATGCCTTCTAATCGTGCTAGAATTGATGTAGACCTTGTTCAGAAGACTCGATATAAAGTTCCCCCAAATAAGACGGCGAAAATAGCTCCCCCTAAACCCCGGCCGTTGCTCGAATTCGAACCTCTCCATATTAACAATTAGGACGACGATGGCTTACCAAATCTCCCTTCTAACGTTGATATACACAATTCTTTCAAGTTATTTAGACTATCCTTTACGGATGAGATTATGGATAAGTTTGTAGAGTGGGTAAATAAGCCCGCGGAGCTCTATCCGCTAGACAAGGAAGTAGAATCCCTACGCATATGGCAGCCAATATGTACTCTACGCGTACTTCGGACTGCTTATTCATATAGGAATTACTATAGAGCCGGCTATTAAAGACTACTAGAAGGATTTAAACACACATGGCAGCCTCATATTCCCGAGTACGGGCACCGAATTTAGCTGATCTGATTGGTCGATCTTTATCGATAACCTGAGGACCCGAATTAACGTGTTAAGGGATAGAGGTATGGTTTCGATATGCAGAGGGTTGGAAAAAGAATTTTGGGAAACGCTAGAATTGAAAGCCAACTTTCGGGCGTGCATGGCGTAAACCCCCAATATTTGCTCTAAAATGTACTAGAGTCATAGAATCATCCATACTATTTTTGAGAAGAGAAAGCTCTCAGTAAGAACACAGATGCTTCCGAACATCTCAGCCCATTCCTCGAATACCATAGCGGCCGTACGACCTGCCTCGGTGCCTTTGTCCTCTTAATTCACTAAACCAGTACCGGATCCAGGCACTCCGCACAAGAGACTCATCAGGAAGCAGGTCTAACTTGTTGATACTTCAACATTCGGTGCAACAATCGATATTAATGAAGCCGCATTCCTCCTGGCACTGCCATCATAAGTCCAACTCAACTAACCCTAAAACTCTCTTGTCGACCGTTGAGGTCACTCTCAGGTACCACCTTATGACTCACCACCTTGTTCTCGTATGTCTTACTACTGTCTCGGTCAACGACTCGGTCTCCGACACGGTAACCAAATTAGTCTACTACCCTTTTTCTTATGTATTTATAGAGGCTCTAGAGCCACATTCAATAGACAGAGTTCTTCTCAGTGACCTGTCCGTCCGACATCTCTCATCTAAACCCGCTCAATCCTAAAAAATCCGGAGCGCAAAGTTGCAATCGGCCTCAACCGCATGTCCACCCTGCACTCGCGAAGGCATCTAGCTTCAACAACTCCAGTAGTACATTTCTTACGTAAATCATGCCAGAGCGCTCATCCTAGCTAGACAGTGTAGCGTGATAGAGAAGGCATTCACCAAGACATAAGCGGAAGCCCCTGCCGCAGTTTTTTTTTTAATATCCGTTGTATATGCTACGTACAATACTGCGCATGCAGCCTCTAGGCTATGGCCCTGTCGCAGTTATCGCAAGGATCATCGTAAGGTTGTGGCCCTTTCGTCGGGCTAGCGATGGCCACGGCTGCGAGTACGATGAAGACAGGTAGCAGGTCCATGGCTGGAGTGAGTTTCGTTGTGGCTAATTTGGGATGAGCTGAGCTAGGTTCGTGAGTTTAGTTAGAGTTTTGTGTAGATTGGTGTGGTGGAAAGTATTGGTCAGGAGCCGGTGAGAAGAGACATGCGCCTGACGTTTACCTCCCCGAAATAATGCAAAATGTTTGCTCGATCCCTACGCTAGAGGTGCGAGCCAGCGAAGAGGATGTGAGGTGGTATGTAGCAGGTCAGATACCACGTCTGCCGAACTGCATCAAACGCGACGACGAGCTCAAGCGTACTGCACAGAGCAAGATTATTGAGGCTGTTAATGACATGCAGGTACCCGCTTTGCATATGCGAGGCATTCTTACTTACATAATCGCCAGGTTCTGCAAGCGAGAATATTTTAACGCTAGCCGAGCTTTCGCACTCCTTCCTAAACACCAGATACCGCCTTCTGGAAATTCTAGCTCATCATGACTCCTCCAGCTTCATCAACTACTGAACCACCAGTGTTCAAGCTCGGCACTCTTAAAATTCCACCCGCAACAGGACTCGAGCAAAACGAAGTACTACCATTCAGCATTGCCAATTTCAAAAAGGCCGTTACAGACCGTCTACGAGCTCATGACGGTGGTGATGACACGCAGCTGTGGATCGTTTTTCGAGGCTTCGACCGTTCAAAACTGAAATACATCGACCAACTCCGTTACCCAATTCGTTTGCAACTCGATGATAGTAAATTAGTTGTGAAAATGGTGGGCCCAGTGCATGAAATGATGCACAGGGGCCTATTGATCATCATACAAAGAGATATGGCGCTCATGGGCCTTCGGGGTAATGAACATTTCGTCGACTTGGGGTCAGCCCGGTACCAACACCGCTCAAATAATTCATTCAAAGAAGCGGATAGCGCATTAGCACCTGTCGGTCCCCAGCCACGGCCCGCCATAGTCATTGAGGCTGGTTGGTCAGAGTCTTTGGCGCATCTGCATGTTGACGCGCAGTGGTGGCTCTCTGCCCAGTTGCCCCCGAATGATACTACTTTAGTAGTTCTGGTTTCATTCAAAAGACCTGAACGTACCTTCCACCTTGAAAAATACGAGCTTGTCGCCGCCCCTGGTAGAGTAACAAGGTCTACGCCACCCGGAGCCCGAAGTCTCGCAATGTGTACGGCATCTGCGACGATTGACCTTAGGTCAACACCCCCGACCATCACTGGCGCGCCATTTGTATTGCCTTTCGCCGGGATCATGCGACGCCCTCCAATAGCCCCAGAGCGGAACGTCTCATTGAGCGCGGCCGAACTAGAAACATGGGCCACGACCATAGCCACAGCCCAGAACCTTTAAGATGGCATAGGAAGGGTGAGGGTGAGAGGCTCACGATGCGCTTATTCATTTTTAACTGACAGCACACAGTCGAATTTGGGGATTGGGAAACAGGGTAGCTGGAAAACGTGATTTTATGGATCAGCGGCCCCTCTTCTCGGCTTTGGCGCAGTTTCTTCGCCTCCCCTTATTCCCCAACTGCTCTCAAATTAGCTGCCTCAAGGCTAAAGGTGTGACAAGTAAGAGTACCTTTCATTATATGATTCATTAGGCCATAATGTAACAGAAATGTCGTGGAGTTTCCACCTATGCATATTTCTCTTCGTGACACATATACAGGGATTACACACGACAAATAATATCTTTAGAAAGTGAACAACGCCGAGACGAGAATTATTATCCAGCCTGTTAAAAGGAAAGTCCCATTCCGCGGTAGGGTTTCGAGCCCGGCTGCACTTCTCAAACAGTCTTCTCCATAGCAGAGTGCGATACCTAACACTACCATGAGCGTGAATCAAGACACAGGAATCTCCACTATCAGATATTCATGTTATTGAGTCTTCAAAGCAGGACGTACCTGAGGCATGATTTCGTGAAACTTCAAGACCAGCTTCCCACTCACAGGCCCAGCAATATAAGAATCTGCTTGCTCAATGCCCTCGTCGTCGATAATGGTAGTCGTAAAATTCGCGTAGATGGATGCCGTTATGAGTTTTAACACTAGTTTGCGGTCAGCCGTGGTCACTACGAACCCCCCCTCCCCGTTGAGGTAGGAGTAGGAAGAAGAAATGTGCAGCAATTCAAGCGTGTCACTCCGCGATTTAAAGAGTATCGAGGCGAGCTTGAGGGCAGGAGAGAAAAGGTGCATACCTTGCAAAGCAAAATTGTTGCCAACACACATCTTACCTCCACTCCCAAATGTCCAAAACCAACGCCTCATCGCTTCAGTCCCTCCATAGCCGTTCTCTCCCTGCATCCACCTCTCTGGCTTGAATTTCTCTGCCTCCGGAAATGCCTCCTCGTTCCGATGCATGCAGTACGCCGATGTGCCGACCTTGACTCCCCCGGGAATGTTCGTATAGCCCTCGATTGTGACGCCGCCTGGTGGCGTGACCCGCGGCTGGAGCGACGGTACTGCCGGGTATAGTCGAAGCACCTCGTATATGATGGCGTTCAGTAGCGGCAGGTTGTCGATGTCTTGAGGCCGGGGCAGGAGCGGAGTGTGCGGTTCTCCGCCTAAGGTTTGTTGTAATGGGAACGTCAGGGGCGACGAGAGTGTGAGCACTTCAGCCCGTAGAGCAGATTGCAGCGCTGGTCGACGCGATAGCTCCCACAGAATGTAGGTGACGGTGATGGCGGAGGTTTCGTGGCCCCCGAGCAGGTGGTCCAGCATTTCGGAGGCGACGTGGAGGCGCTTTGCTTCGGGGGTTCTGGGCATTTCAGGAAATTTGCTGCTGGACAGCATCGAGTGCATTTTAGCGTAAACAACAGGGCTAGTGCGTGGTGTGGTAGCTGAAGTGTTGGAGGGATTTTGGGACAGTTTCTCTGCAGCTACACAACGAGAAAGACAGTACGATTCCAATTCCGCAGTTGCTTGCTGAAAGCCAGGGAGCTTATGAGCCTTGGTGTGGTAGGTGTCGAAATACTTCTGCCGGGCTGGAATGTCACGAATGAAGTCGGTTGCGTTTGTAATGCCAAAGAGGTACGAGGACATGAAGTCCATGCCCGCTCCTTGGGCCAGCGGGAGCACATTTATCGATTCATCTCTCTGGGCAGCAGAAAAAAGGACGGGAAGAAGTTTCTCAGAGATAATCACTCCGCATGCTACCTGCAAATCAGGGGAATTTTGCAGGAATGATTTCGAGTACACATTTGAGACCATACGCTTCTGAATTGAATGCGGTTTGTGCTCTAGCATACTGACCATGTTAGGAACATTGAAGTTCATGAACCCTGTGTACCACGGGGTCCTCTCAAAGCCGGCTGTGTATATCTGGCGTAGACCCTCGAGCGAACAGACACTGAGCTCATTGGGAGCAAGCCGCACTATAGGGCCATGTTCCTGATGGGCGGCATAGATGGAACGGACCTCGCGGCCAATCCGACGTTTCCACCAGATCCATGTCGGTAACCATGAAGACGTAAAATGGGCATTGGGAATTTTTGAGAGAGGAGAAAGGAATGCAGGGACAACGACATAGTGGTAGATTGTCAGGGACAGTAATGATACTGCTGCGCAGACAACAAGAACTGAAACAGCCATTCTGGAAATACGGAGAACCACAATCAATTGACATGATAGCTGTATTTCACCGCTACCGATAAAACGTTATTGATGCAGCAAGGATTTCCTTATCTCAGCCATGCATGATTTTTGAAATGGAACAATTATTCGCCGCTGCAAAGATAAGGATACCCCAGGCCGGGGGCCCCAGAGCGGCCGAAGGCGGGGTATCTGTAACCGTCAATTCTGGAAAGCCATTGCAATTTCCGGAGCTCACTGCAGAAGCGCTGGAGTTCAACGATCGTCGCTGCATGAATTGATAGCTGAAACCCTGTGCAGTCTGATTGGCCAATAGAGATGGTTCGCAGGTTCGCATACGGGACGCCACTATTTAACCCGTCTCGCCTCGGGAACCTGAACGGAAAACAGACGGGAGGGGATTTTCTTTTAAGTTCAGGGTCCTGGAATGGCTTACGCAATAAATGCGTCAAAGCTGGCATGATTGGGTCAGCCAGTTAGTTTCAGCAGCCGTATCACGGATAACGAGTAGCTTCCGGGACAACGGGACGTATGTGAGCCATTCGCCAGGAACTCTGGACAGTTGCTTGGACGGTTGCTTTTGTTGTCGTCATAGTGCGTCGTGCTTGCCCGTAAGAAGAGTCTAAGGTTCTTAGCGTTACAAAATCCCACTGAGACTAACGCATTCGGGAATTTTGTCCAGGGGTTCAGACCCCACGGATCGATATTGCCGGGTTAGCAGAAGTAATTTCCAGAAGAACACCATAAACTAACAGAGACGAAGGGTTGGTGCGAACACGGACTCCAATGAATTGAGTGGCTCGTTTTCTTTGCTTTGCAGACCAAACCGTAATAGTCCTCCACTGAGAACCAAGGGTCAGGAATTCGTTCTGCAACTGGGGCATTACGCACATTACGCAATGTACGGGAATATCCAATGAGACACGCAAAACGGCCACGTTCTAGAGTCTCGATTGTCTAGTTCTAAGTGCTAAATAATTTTACAATTCATGTCTGACCCTCCGATAACACAATCATTTCCCTTGAACGCCGCTCTGAACTGTCAGAACCCCAGCGCGAAGCCATACATTTACTATGATACAACGAGGTGCAATCAACCATGAACCGCTGCTACCTCAACGTCTGGCGCCCCTATGCGGGGCGTCTTAGCGACTTCCCTCTCAATTGACCATTCCGTCTCCTTCTTGATGATCATTCTGGTGCTGTCACTGCTCCCGACGCTGTGTTGATCAGGTTGCCCGTTGTATGTTACGCTAGTCGAATTAAACACCTTGTCCATTCGGAGCCTTGACTCTCCTAGGTCTGTAGACATTGGACTTTTGGTCTTTGAGCGACTGACAGACGTGAGGGCAAAACTGCCTTTGGAGCGGTCCCCAGATAGTCCATTGCTTCCATTGATTGTGGATTTGGTAGGAGCAATGGAGCCATAGTTCGTACTGACAGCAATCATGAAAGGCTTAAGGCAGGGTATTGTGCATGCCATGACGCTGTAGTCCAGCTCAACTTGGGTCCAGATGAGGGCGATGGTACCTTCAAGTGTGGGGTTGGGCGAATTGATGCGGATGCCAATGTAACGGAGTCGAAGAACTGCGAAGGCTATGACTCTGGTTTGTCCAGTTAGAAGGGTGATTAGAGAATAGGGGAGCATTCCATAGATACTTACGGTAAACGGAATCCAAATGCCGTAATAACTGCCGATTTGTTCTTTCGCGACATCTGGAGGTCCTTGACCAGGTATATAGACATCGAGAACAACAACACTTCGATTATTATATCGAAGGCAGTGATGAGTTGCCATCGTACAAACTGCGAGCATATTAGCAAAATGTTTTTATTTGGTAGAGTGTAGAATACTCACCAGGTTGGTACATTTCTGGTTATACTCCACCCAAGGGTGGGACAAGTTGCATTTCAAGGCCACCATGAAAATCGACACTATGGCCCACACGATCGACGATATCAGGGCGATCTTGGAGGCCCTAATATGATTTTTTCCGGGTGATAATCGCATGAATAACAAGGCTATGCAGGCCTTCGAAAGGCACATGCTAAGCAAAAACAGAATATCGTTGACGTAGGCAGTCTAAAAAAAATTAGGAATTTTGGTTTACAAACAAAATGACCTAAAAGACACCACCTTTTGCACACTGATAAGGCCTTGTGCGCTGATCAGATCGAGAGACTTGCCGAACGATTGGGAGACTTGCAGGAACACAACTGCAGATTGAACAACAGAACTTGTCTAAACGAGGTCAACGCTGCAGCTAAGCCTAATGGAAGTTCTCTGAGAAGTACCGTAGCAGCAACGAGAGAACCGTCATCCCAGCCAAACGGTGGATTGATCCGGGTTCGCACGTAAAGTCGCATGATCAGACATAGTATGATACAACAAAGACCCAGCGCAGCCGTAATTGTGATCCACGCAGAATGGTCATCTGCTGATACAATTGACGATGGAGGCGAGTAACCTGCAGGAAGCCCAGTAGGTGCCGACATAGCGACAGTCGCAACAAACAATCTCAAGGAAACCCAAAGACGAGGCGCCGATCTGGAAAAGAATACCTATATGAATACAAATAAAAGGACATTTTGAGGGATAACACGGGATGCACCCATCGCTACCCAAGAGCAGTGTGAAGCACGCCCATTGTCCTGGAGATACTTTGCTTTTGCTATGGTGAGAGTGGGTTGGATCCTTGCGAGTGGACGGTCTGGCACGCAGGAAGCATGCACCCTTACTCTGATAGGGGAGCATGAAGTGCGATGTTGAGATAACGCTACAAGGGGGTACCACGAACGGGGCAGACGCCCCCCCTGCTAGGATGTTTTTAAAATAAACGAGCCCTTGCGAAATGGTTGGGCTGTATTATTCTGCCAACATACTAGCAGGGGGGCGTCTGCCCCGTACGTGTTACCCATCGCCACTGATGACAGAACCAGGGGCCAGCCGTGCGGTAAACGCTATGAACACCATTCGGGCTAGGCCTGTTCCCATGGACGGCTCACGGCTCGAAGAACGAGGAAGCTTCCGCCACGGGGCCCACAACTTTGCAATTGGTGTGGGGGGCCCCTGCTTGGCTGGCGAGGGTTTTCTTGCACCAAACCAGAAGCGGGCAGGCCACCACCACCAGTTGGGATGTGCTTCAGCCGCAGCATTCGCTTATGCCAGCAACTGCTTTGCCATACCAGAGGAACCGAACGTTTCCAGTGGAATCCCACCGCCGCGGGAGACGGCCACGGCCATTGCAGAGCACTTGGACAACTGAGCGAAGTCATAGCGGTTTCGTATATGCTATTCTCATGCATCCAGGAACACACTACTGTGCGCTAGAGGCATCCAATTCACTCCCTGATGCGTCGAACTGCAGGGTGCCCCGGGCTTTTGGGTCCAGCCCGCATACCTTCGACCTCTTAGTCGGCTTATATCGATCATGGCAGGTACCTCAGTGGCAGTTTGGCAATTGGCTCCCCCCACCATTTGACATTTCCCCCCCTGCTGCGCTGTTCTTCCTTTTCTTCGTTGCGCCCTCCATTCCTTCCATCTTCCGTCTTCAACTATGTCGAACACTTCAATTGAGAACGCCATGGACGACAAGTCGGGTCCCATTGAGACTGCCTTCGCTCACGATGAGGAAGACAGCTATGAGATGAATGCTCCGGTTGCCAAAAAATGGCAGGGCACTGTCGCTGATCGACAGGACATGTCCGCCTTGGGCAGAGTCCAGGAGCTGCGCGTAAGATATTCTACCGACGATCCAAATGCTTGTTGTATTGCTTGTTGACGTGTCACAGCGCAACTTCCGCTTCATCTCAATCTTGGGCTTTGGATGTACCCTTATCTGTACCTGGGAAGTCATTATCACGTGAGCGTTAGCCAACATATCTCATGGAATATCAGCAGCTTTGCTAACGTACGACATGCAGTACTCTTGGTATTGTATTGACCGATGGCGGTACTGCGGGTTTGGTATGGGGTTACATTGCAGTCGTCATTGGTTTCTTCATGGTTTATATGAGTGTTGCGGAGATGGCCTCAATGTGAGTAATCGAGTTAATGAGCGTGTAGTATTCCTTGTTACTAATCGGCTTCTAGGGCACCTACTTCTGGTATGCACAGCTGCATTTTCTAAAATATCTCATTCATGATTTAAAACACTGAGCTCTACGCTAACCACCAAATGTTTATCTAGGTGGCCAATACCATTGGGTTTCCGAGTTCGCACCACGCAACTGCCAGAAATACCTGAGCTTTCTAACTGGTAAGATCACGCGATCGATAATTTTAACAAATTCATCTAACCAGCTTTCAAATAGGCTGGCTCTGCTTTACCGGGTGGCAAGGTGCTATTGTCTCTATTGCTTTCTTAGCCGGTACCATCATCCAAGGCCTTCTCGTCCTGAATGAAGCGACCTACAGCTTTCAGCGCTGGCATGGCACCATGCTTGTTATTGCCATTTCCACCTTCTCTATTCTTTTTAATACTTTTCTGGCTAAGAAGCTGCCTTTGGTTGAAGGCCTCGTCTTGGTTCTCCACGTTTTGGGTCTTTTCGCCATTATTATCCCGCTCTGGGTCCTTGCTCCACGCAACAATGCGAAGGCCGTCTTTACCGAGTTTGCCAACAATGGCGGATGGAGCAGCACTGGCGTATCGGTGATGATTGGGCTGCTCACTCCTATCATCTCAATGTTGGGATTCGACTGCGCGGTGCACATGTGTAAGTCATCCCAGACAGCAACCTGAAAACGAATGCTGATTCTGTTTTATAGCCGAAGAAGTCAAGGATGCCGGAAGGACCTTGCCTCGAGCTATGATGTGGTCTGTTGGACTCAACTCGATCCTTGGGTTCATCATGGTTCTCACTCTCTGCTTCACCATGGGTGACCAGGCCAGTATCCTCGCCTCTACCACCGGATACCCCTTCATCCAGATCTTCTTCAACGTAACCGGCAGCTACTCTGGAACAAACGTCATGACAGCGATTCTTATTATTACTCTCACTTCGAGCTGTATTTCTGAAATCGCTACCGCCTCCCGCCAGCTGTGGTCATTTGCCCGTGATAACGGCGTTCCCTTTTCCTCTACAGTCGCTCGGGTAAGCCAGCAGTCCACACACCCACATATTTAGTCCATTACTGACATATGCAGGTCACCCCCGGTTGGAACATCCCTCTCAACGCCGTCATTGTTTCTCTTCTTGTAACGATCTGCCTCTCTCTTATTAACATCGGCTCCACCGCTGCCCTAAACGCTATCCTCTCCCTCACCACTGCCAGTCTGCTGACATCCTACATGATCATCATTTCCTGCGTCCTGCTAAAGCGCATCCGCGGCCAGCCGCTCCCACCCCGCCGGTGGTCGCTCGGTCGCTACGGCGGCCTCGTCAACGTGCTCGCCCTCTGCTTCCTAGCCCCCATCTACGTCTTCAGTTTTTTCCCAGCCGCCACACCCGTCACTCTGGTCACGATGAACTGGTCCATCGTCATGTATGCTGGAATGATTGTGTTTTCAACTATCTATTATATTATTTTCGGTCGACACTCTTATACACCCCCAGTTACGCTGGTGCGCAGAGATATTTAGGGGTTTTTGGAGGAAGGATGCAATGCGATCTATTCGACTTGATATTTTACCTGCGAGATGGCCTGTCTATAGAGCGGAGGATGTGCTGCTATTCGGCTCAGAACACAGTGAAACATAACCTTTTCACGCGCTTGGATGTCTGTGAGTGCACTGAGCAACTCCAGCTTCGAGGATAATTAAATGCATTATCTCATGATATTCACAATTGGGGTCTTGAAAATTTCCCGTAACGGTGTGACAATGATTTAGTGTTTTAGATCGCTTAAATGTTTCGCATCCTCTGAGACTGTCTGACTTGAGTCGAGACTATTGGAGGCCTTTGAAAATTGAAAATGAAAAAAAATTTGTGGGCGTGGAATATAAAAAGATATCACTGAAAGAAGGGCTCAACCGAACGCACAGATTATGGACATGGCTTATGAATTTGTGGTGAAAAGAGTACCTAGACCAGGCAAGCTACCGCTAGTGCATCTAGATCGCTAGTCCGGACAGACGCAGGATTCCATACTGCTCGGATGCGAACTAATCTCTAATGCACGGCTGAAATTTACGCATGGAAAGCACAGGGCGAGTGGGGGATAAAAGAAACATTCGCTTGGGTTCTATGCGTGTGGAAAGTTCCTATTATAATCCCTAATGGAGAAATACATTCAACAGTCTCCGATTTCTTTTGGGATGAGAGAGGTGCTAGCTTTGGTTGGTGAATTTATTGCGTAGAGAAGATACGAATATGCTCTGCTAGAAAATGATTAGAAAGAGACAGGATAGTCGTGCATCAGGGTAGTTACGCTAGTGTCTGAAGTCCTTTTCGCCCAAGATCGCGTGCGAGGGTACTCGGGGGCGGTCGCTGCGCGACCTCGTGCGGGGTTCGTGCGCGTTATCAGCAGGGGTGGTCCTAACCTCGTATTAACGCGGGTCATAACCGCGTCAAATGACCCCCCCCCGATATGTGATAGATATCGGCTATTATTCGACTGTCTCGTTCCCATATAGAACGATCTTTATGGGCTGCACACGATTCTCCCAACCCCCATATCGAGCTTTAGGAAAGACCTGTAAAGTGTCACCAGGAGCCAAGGTACGGAGCCATTTTCGTTTGGCCGGATTCTGAACGTCCCATATATGCCTTTGCAAATGCCAGGAATCACTACCATGGACGTTAAAACAAATGTGAAACCTTTCAGCTTGAGGCGCTGGACCAGAGGCCCGCTTAACGCCGAGCTCGAACCATGAAGAAGAGGCCATATAGCTACCACCCCACTGATCGGATTGATCGCTCCAACCTTATAAACTATTAGCCACAGTATCCTTTTTGATTGGAGGCTACTTGGATATTTTTACCTTGGTCGCGAGACACTATATGAATCATAATTCCTTGAATCTCTTGTAGGTGTGGAGGGATGACCAATTGCAAGTACGGAGTGTCGGGGGAGCCGTCTACAAACGTTGTCTCCTCATCGCAACTTTCTATTACGGAAGAGAAACGTTCCACAGAGTCCCTGAGCCGTCCCTGGAGTGAGCTGGGAGAGTAGGGTGTGGAACCAAATCTCGTTGCTCCATTTCTGGATGAATACGGATGCATGATCCCACTTTAGGCCTGCTTCAGCGTGAAAGTCTAATAAATTTTCCAGAATCTCTAGATTAGCGAGTTCCAAGGCGAGGTCTAGTGGTTTCTTCCCGCCCGCATCTTTCATATTGACATCTAGGCCGTATTCCAGAAGAAGTCTCACTGACAAGGTTGAGTTTGCTAGTATTGCATTGGGTATGCTTGCATCCTCTGGACGCAGTTCCAACTCCGATGTCTGGAGTTTGGAGACTAGAATCTTGAGGCTAGCCATATATTTCAACATAGGACTAAGGGTGGTTGAATCCTTGTCTCGGATAGCTAAAATATCGATATTGTGCTCAAGAAGAATTGTCACAGCATCAGGAATTGTTACTCTATAGACAAAAAAGTTGGCACTATGGAAATACGCGAGGTGCCCGCACCTACCTCTCCCTACCTAAATTTGTATGCGTACGCATAAATACACCATTAATT
>Ga0307515_10011023_pt1 | contig 17221 bp, 17 predicted proteins | sample 17_EM_MG_FD_194513 | JGI IMG/M metagenome (GOLD analysis project Ga0307515, IMG submission 194513) | Populus trichocarpa ectomycorrhiza microbial communities from riparian zone in the Pacific Northwest, United States - 17_EM | ecosystem: Host-associated > Plants > Roots > Unclassified | place...
ACCAGACCTCCTCCTCACCGAGTATCAATTCCATATCCACTATATGGAAAGACTGCCTCCGGAAATTCCAGTAAAATTTTAATCACGATCCAACGGTCGGATCAAAACTTGTGGCTCCTTCGAACCGTTACTCTTGCCTGGCGCGACCAGACCTCCTCCTCACCGATAATCGATTCCACATCCACTACAAGGAAAAGGGCATCCGGAAACTCCTGTAAAATTTTGATCGCGGTCTAACGCTCGGATCAAAAGTTATCGCCCGTTCGAACCGTTACTCTTGCCTGGCGCGACCAGACCTCCTCATCACCGAATATTGATTCCACATCAATTATATGGAAACAGGGCCTCTAGAAACTCCAGTAAAATTTTGATCACGATCCAACGATCGGATCAAAAGTTATGGCCCCTTCGAACCGTTACTCTTGCCTGTCGCGACCACACCTCAACCTCACCGAGTATCGATTCCACATCCATTATATGGAAAAACAGCATCGGTAAAGTCTAGTAAAATTTCGATCGAGATCTAACGATCGGATGAAAAATTATTGTCTTTACGAACCGTTACGCTAGCCTGGCGCGACCAGACCTCCTCCTCACCGAGTATCGATTCCACATCCACTATATGGAAAAGGACATCCGAAAACTCATGTAAAATTTTGATCGCAATCCAACGATCGGATCAAAAGTTATGGCCCGTTCGACCCGTTACTCTTGCCTGGCATGACTAGACCTCCTCCTCTCCGCGTATGGATTTCACATTCATTATATGGAAAATGGCATCCTGAAACTCCTGTAAAATTTAGATCCGGATCTAACAGTCGGATAAAAGGTTATTGCCTTAACAAACCGTTACTCTAGCCTGGCGCGACGAGAGCTCCTCCTCAATGAGTATCGATTCCACATCCACTATATGGAAAAGGACATCTGAAAACTCATGTAAAATTTTGATCGCGATCCAACGATCGGATCAAAAGTTATGGCCTGTTCGAACCGTTATTCTTGCTTGGCGCGACCAGACCTCCTCCTCACCGAGTATTGATTCCACATCCACTACTTGGAAAAGGGCATCCGGAAACTCCTGTAAAATTTACATCCAGATCTAACGATCGGATCAAAAGTTATTGCCTTTACGAACCTTTACTCTAGCCTGGCGCGATCAGACCTTCTCCTCACCGAGTATCGATTCCACATCCACTATATGGAAAAGGGCATCCGGAAACTCCTGTAAAATTTAGATCGCGATCCAACGGTCCGATCAAAAGTTATGGCCTTTACGAACCGCTACACTAGCCTGGCCCGACCAGACATCCTCCTCACCAAGTATCGATTCCACATCCACTATATGGAAAAGTGCATCAGGAAACTCCTGTAAAATTTAGATCTAGATCTAACGGTCGGATAAAAAGTTATTGCCTTTACGAACCGTTACTATAGCGTGGCGCGACCAGATCTCCTCCTCACCGAGTATCGATTCCACATCCACTATATGGAAAGAGTGCCTCCAGAAACTCCAGTAAAATTTTGATCATGATCCAACGGTCGGATCAAAAGTTATGGCCCTTTCGAACCGTTATTCTTGCTTGGCGCGACCAGACCTCCTCCTCACCGATAATCGATTCCACATCCTTTATATAATCGATTCCACATCCACTACATGGAAAAGGGCATCCGGAAACTCTTGTAAAATTTAGATCTAGATCTAACGGTGGGATCAAAAGTTATTGCTTTTATGAACCGTTACTCTAGCCTAGCACGACCAGACCTCCCCATCAACGACTATCGATTCCATATCCACTATATGGAAAAATGCCTTCTGAAACTTAGGTAAAATTTTGATCGCGATACAACGGTGAGATCAAAAGTTATGGCCACTTCGAACCGTTACTCTAGCCTGCCGCGACCAGACCTCCTCCTCACCGAGTATCGATTCCACATCCACTATATGGAAAAGGGCATCCAGAGACTCCTGTAAAATTTAGATCCATATCTAATGGTCGGATCAATAGTTTTGGCATTTACGAGCCGTTACTCTAGCCTGGGGCGACCAGATCTCCTCGTCATCGAGTATCGATGCCACTTCCACTATATGGAAAAATGCCTTCTGAAACTTAGGTAAAATTTTGATCGCGATACAACGGTGGGATCAAAAGTTATGGCCACTTCGAACCGTTACTTTAGCCTGCCGCGACCAAACCTCCTCCTCACCGAGTATCGATTCCACATCCACTATATGGAAAAGGGCATCCGGAAAATCATGTAAAATTTTGATCTTGATCTTTTAGGAAAAGAATCCTAGCCATATAGGAAGTCCACAAGTCCAAAGGAAGTAAATAACAAAATTCGTACAGCCTCTGTTGACCCGTGTTTCGATACCTTTCCGAACTTCGATTCACTTGAACTTTTAAAACAAGGTAGGAAAACATGTCAGGAGACTCCACGTAAACTTTCAGCTCGATCCAACGGTCGAATTGAGAATTATGATTGTTGCCGTAAAACTGGATAGTTGCACATTTTACGTCAAAATCTGAATTTGACCTTTCCTGGATCGTATCAGGGAATGTGTGTGACATACTTGATAGGGTGGAGAAACATGGTAACTAGGCTGGTACAAGCACCCAAGATGTGAGGAAGGTTGGGGCTGAATCGAAAGCAAACAGTAGCAGTAGGGCTGAAAAGGCAAGGTGGGCTGATTGTGAGGATTTTGAGGGGGACGTTCATGATATTGGTGATGGTGGTTTTAAGGATCAGAGCATAGGCCATCGAGAAGGTTTTCAGCATCCTAGAAACCAAAGGGATTTTGGGAATAGAACTAGGGGTCAATTCAACCAAAGGGGAAATTTCTGTAGTGTTTGGGGGGCATGATGATTTCGATGGTGATTTGGATGCTATCAAACTGAAAATACCTTCTTTTCAAGGTAAAAATGATCCCAAAATGTATTTGGAGTGGGAGAAAATGGTGGATTGGATTTTTTTTATTGCCATAACTTTTTGGAGGCGAAGAAGGTAAAATTGGTAGTCACTGAGTTGATAGATTATGCACTGATTTAGTGGGATCAGAATGTGATTAGTAGGAGAAGGAGTGGAGAGGCCGATAGCATCGTGGGAGAAGATGAAAGTGTTGATGAGACGACAATTTGTGCCTAACCACTATTATAGAGATTTGTATATGAAATTGCAGGGTTTGAGTCAGGGTTTTAGGTCCGTGGATGAGTATTTCAAGGAGATGGAGATTGCAATGATTCAGAACCTAAATTCAGAAGACCATCAGATTTGGCTAAACCTAAATCATTAATTAAAGTGGTTAAGAGTGGGAGGTAGAACCCAAGGAGTGAAGAAAATATACTTGTGTGATGATAATAGTGTGGAAAAATTAAAGAAACAACCTAAATTTTATGCAAAGGAGCTCAAATCACATTTGCATTTTTCACTAACAAGCCGATGATCTTACTTATATATAAGGAGACTTATTTTAACACTAACGATCTTGATTCTGTTATTCCTAGAATGGTTGTTTCTTTGTTGCAGGAGTTTGATGATGTATTCTCTGAAGACATCCCTAGTGGATTGCCACCATCAAGGGGAATTTAACATCAGATTGACCTTGTACCTAGAGATTCGATTCCTAACCGTCCAGCCTATAGAAGCAACCCCAAGGAGACGAAGGAGCTTCAAAGGCAAGTAGATGAGTTAATGATGAAGGGGTACATTTGAGAGACTATGAGCCCTTGTGATGGGAACCTCGTGGTCACGTGGTCACGTAACCCACACGCAAAGACACCCCCGGAAAGCTAAATAAATCAGGTTTGATAGGAGTGTGACACAAAGATAACTTGTACCTAGGCACCAGCACTATTGGAAACGAAAACCCCCACCCGAAGAATATTGATTCGCGAACGAGAAGTATAAGGATGACACCAAAAAACCAGTTGTTCTTCAATAAGTTGTTTTTCAGTTCCTTATAGAACTAAGGAAGAAGTTTTATGTCTTTATTTAGTGAGATAATCTCACCAACACACACACAAAGTGGGGCAAACAAGAAGTTTTATTAATCTGAATTGTCTAACTTACATGTCTGGTTATGTCTTTATTTATACTAACTCTAGACTTAAATAAACCCTAATAGACCCCCCTTAGGTGGACTTTTATGAGGCCCACTTACAATTGACCCAAATAAGTAATAATAACCCAAAGACTAAGAAGAAAATAATAAAAATCCAAAAATTACTATACTAAATGTCCTAGAATCAGATTTGTCACCATTAAGAAATCCCAAATAGACTAGGAAATCTAATATGAAAGTAGAATTAATTCTAAAGTCTTCTTTCCTTGTTATAGCTAGGATGAATAATGAATCCTTGTAAGAAAAGGATTCTGAAACATTTATGAATCCTTGCCACACTTGAAAACTATATTGCAGCCAATTAAAAATCTTTATAGAACTAGGAGATTCCCAAAATAAGCTGTCACATCCTTTCAAGAAAAGAATCCTCACAAGTCAAAAGGAAATAAATAACAAAATTCATACAGCCTCTGTTGACCAGTATTGTGGTGCCTTCTCGAACTCCGATTGATCTGACATTTTAACTCAAGGTAGGACAACATGTAAGGACACTCCACGTAAAATTTCAATATGATCCAAAGGTTGGATTGAGAATTATGATTGTTGTCGTAAAACTGGACAGTTGCGCACTTTACGTCAAAATCCGAATCTGATTGTTTTTTCGTTGCCCGAATCGTATCATTCCCTCTCTCTTCAAGATGATTCATCCTCGAATTACCAACAGGTTTGATGGACAATTCCTTATCCTCTTGTTTCATCCATTAGAGTTCTTTTCTTGCACGCAATTGCCTGTAACAACATTGTATGAATATAGTTGTTGATAAAAATTTCAAATAAGCATGTCTTCTCATCTGCTTGCATGTATATTTTTGAATGATAACCATTGCTGTCCTCTTTCGTTTGTTATCTCTTTGGCGTTGAATTGAAGTTCTCCATTCTTCACGTTCTTTATTTGTTTCTTTATAAACTTTTTCAAGTCGTTTAGCCTCGCGCTCTTTATCTAACATCATAAAAGCATTATGTGCATAACTATTTGAAACTCGTAACCTCCGTTTCTCTTCCATACTCATATTGAATCCCCTCCGATTACCCCACCTTGACATATCGGTCCTACTGCCACTATTTGCTTTCGGTTCAGCCCCAACCTTCCTCACGTCTTGTGTGCTTGTACCAGCCTTATTACCACATTTCTCCACCCTATCAAGTCTGTCACACACATTCCCCATCACAAAATTCATCCTCTCCATCATCTGCATCATCTACATCATGACTTAAGGTCCTTGATCTGACATAACCTGCACAAATTGGTTAGTGGTAAAAACAAAATCCTCACATCGCTCGTGTTTCGCTCAAACACTCTTAATATCCTCACGCGCTCACACCTCTCGTCTCACCCTTGCGGAACTGAAACCAGCACCAAATAGAACCAACTTAGCAGCGCAATCCAAATATGTAAATATGACTCAAGAAGCAATAAAAACAAGAAAATAAGCAAAACAAAAATGCGATTATAGTCTCGCGAGTAGCAGGCGAATCTATCCAAAATAAGAATGAAACTGAAGACTCGAATAAAAAACATAAATGAAATATCCAAAATGATGAAACAACATCTATTTATGTTGGATATGTTGAAAATATACTACAAGAAATGAAAAAAAAAACAGAAAGAAAATGAATTTCAAAAGTTGACATAAAATAGACTCGTTTACGACGAGTTAAGTCCGAATCTAGAACCTAAAGTAAATGATGTCCAATTCAGCTAAAATTTCAGTAATAGTGTGATTTCAACCCAAATAGACAGAATATAAAATTCAAGCAATTTACGATAAGGTTTGATATACTGATGCAAAAACGTTATGAATGAAACCTGATTAGACCCGAAATTGAAAACTAAAGCAAATGATATCCAATTAACCCCAGTAATCAGAGTATCAAATTTGAACTAATTCCGAATTGATTTGATCCATTTATCCCTTGCTTAGTTTTTTGCGGCATAAACCAATAAACATCTTTTGGAACGATTTGTTTTTTCTTTCCTTTTTTCTTTTATTTTTTTATGCTACTAATATATTTTGGACAGTAATAGAACAAAATAACAAAAATATTTTTTTATCTGCTGCAAAATCAAGGAGAAGAAGAAATTGGACACTAAGGAATTTTACGGAAACAACAAGGAAATTTTTTTTTTCAAAAGGATAATAACCTAATTAATGGAGCCAAGCTCTGATACCAAATTATGTGAACTTTATGATCACGTGATCTCTCAACTTACACGTAAAAATATCAATTCCTGGAAAGCCAAGTAAATGTTTGATAGTAGTGTGACACAAAGATAACTTGTACCTAGGCACCATCACTATTGGAAACGAAAACTCCCACCCGATGAATATTGATTCGCGAACGAGAAGTATAAGGATGACGCCACAAAGCTAGTTGTTCTTCGATAAGTCATTTTTCAGTTCTTTATAGAACCAAGGAAAGGAGATTATCTCACCAACACACACACAAAGTGGGGCAAACAAGAAGTTTTATTAATCTGAATTGTCTTACTTACATGTATGGTTATGCCTTTATTTATACTAACTCTAGACTTACATAAACCCTAATGGACCCCCCTTAGGTGGACTTATATGAGACCCACTTACAATTGACTCAGATAAGTAATAATAACCCAAAGATTAAGAAGAACATAATAAAAATCCAAAAATTACTATCCTAAATATGCTAGAATCAGATTTGTCACTATTAAGAAGTCCTAAATAGACTAGGAAATCTGATATGAAGGTAGAATTAATTCTGAAGTCTTCTTTACTTGTTGTAGCTAGGATGAATAAAGAATCCTTGTAAGAAAAGAATTTTGAAACATTTATGAATCATTGCCACACTTGGAAACTATGTTGCAGCTCATTAAAGATCTTTGTAGAACTAGGAGATTTCCAAAACAAGCTGCCACATCCTTTTAAGATAACAATCCTAGCTAAATAGGAAGTCCACAAGTCAAAAGGAATTAAAAAAAAAATTCATACAGCCTCTGTTGACCAGTATTGCGGTATGTTCTCGAATTCTGATTTACCTGAAAGTTTAACCCAAGGTAGAAAAACATGTCACGAGACTCCACGTAACATTTTAACCCTATCCAACAGTCGGATTGAGAATTATGACTGTTGTCGTAAAACTAAATAATTTTGCATTTATGTCAGAATTCGAATCTGATTGTTTTTTCGTTGCCCGGATCGTATCACCTTATTTCATGCCAGTGTTACTTGTGCCTAAAAAGGATGGAACATGGAGGATGTGTGTTGACTCTCGTGTCATCAATAACATAACAGTAAAGTGTCAACATCCTATTCCTAGGGTTGATGACATGCTAGATGAGTTACATGGATCATGTACTTTCTCTAAAATTGACTTAAGGAGTTGGTACCATCAGATTAGGATGAAAGAAGCTGATGAGTGGAAAACTGTATTTAAGACTAAGCATGGGTTGTATGAATGGTTAGTCATGTTGTTTAAACTTATAAATGCGCCTAATACGTTTATGCTTTTAATGAATCATGTATCGCGTGTGTTTATAGGTAAGTTGTTGTGTATTTTGATGACATTTTGATCTATAGTAAAAACTTAAATGAGCATCATGATTGTTTGCGTAACATACTTAGTGTATTGAGAAGTGAGCAATTATATGCTAATCTTAAGAAGTGTACCTTTTGTATGTCGTAACTGCATAGGGTATCGAGATGGATGAGGAGAAAGTTAGGGCCATCCGAGATTGGCCTACACCAAGATCGTTAAGTGAGGTAAGGAGTTTTCATGGATTTGCTAGTTTTTATATAAGGTTTGTGAAGGATTTTAGTACTATTGTTTTCATGAAAAAGTCTGTTGGATTTAAATGGAATGATAAACAAGATAAGGCTTTTAATTTGTTGAAAGATAAACTTTGTTCGGCGCCTGTTTTAGCTTTGTCAAACTTTCCAAGAGCTTTTGAAGTGATTCTTCAAGTATAGGTATAGAAGTTGTGTTAAATTAAGATATGAAGCCCATTGCGTATTTCAGCGAAAAACTTAATGGTGTAGCCTTGAATTACCTTAAAGGAGCTCTATGTCTTGGCCCAAGGAGTTTGTGGCCCAAGGTGTTTATTGAAACCTTTCCATATGTGATCAAGTATAAAGCAAGGAAAAGAAAACATTGTGGCTAATGCATTTTTGCGCAAGTATGTTCTTTTATCTATAAAAGAATTTTACAAGGATGATAGTGATTTTGCTAATGTTTACAATGCTTGCAAAACTTCAGCTTTTAGGAAGTTCTATTGACTTGATGGATATTTGTTTAAAGAGAGTCGTGTATATGTTTCATTAAGTTCTATGCATGAATTACTTGTACGTGAAGCATACAGGGGCAAGTTGTTGGGGCATTTTGGTGTTGTTAAGACTTTGGATGTGTTTCATAAGCATTTATCACGCATATATGATAAATGCATAACTTGTAGGAAGCAAAGTCTAGGACTCAACCACATGGCTTGTATACCCCTTTGCTTGAACCATGGGTAGACATTTCAATGGACTTCGTCTTAGGTTTATCTAGGTCAAAACGGGGTAGGGATTCAATTTTTGTAGTTGTTGATAGGTTTTCAAAGATGGCACACTTCATTCCATGTCATAAAACCGATGATGCAACTAACATTCCTAATTTGTTCTTTAGCGAGATAGTACGGCTTTACGGGGTCCTTAAGAGCATTATTTCTGATAGAGATGTTAAGTTCCTTAGCAATTTTTGGAAGATGTTATGGGAAAAATTGGGTACTATATTATTATTTTCAACTACTTGTCACCCCCAAACAGATAGACAACCCGAAGTAGTTAGTTAATAGAACCTTAACACAACTTTTGCGTGTTGTCATTCAAAAGAACTTAAAAGAATTGGGAAGATTGTTTGTCATTTATAGAGTTCGTATATAATCGTATTGTGCATTCTACTACTAAATTTTAACCATTTGAAATTGTGTATGGATTTAACCCCTTAACTCCCCCTGGAGTTGATTCCTTTGCCTGTTGATGAAAGGGTTAGTTTTGATGGTAATCGTAAAGCACAGGTGGTGAATACACTTCATGAGATTGTGCGGCAATATATTGAAAAGAGAAACCGTGTGTATAGGACCAAAGCCAATAAAGGGCGCAAGCATGTTGTCATTCAGCCCGTCGATTGGGTTTGGTTGTATATGTGCAATGAGAGATTTACAGCCCATAGGAAATCAAAGCTACAACCACGAGGAGATGGACCATTTCACATCCTTGAGAGGATCAATGACAATGCTTATAAAGTTGATTTGCGAGGTGAGTATGGTTTTAGTGCTACTTTTTCATGTTTCTGATCTTACTCTGTTTGATGTATGTGATGATTTGAGGTCGAATCCTTTTGGAAAGAAAGGGGAAAGAAGAGCCCGATTTGGGTCAATTACAAGAGCTAGGGCAAAGAAGTTTAAAGAAGCATTGAATGTGCTTGTACAAAACATATGAAGCAAGATGGACCTAGAAGAGCTTGGGACATCTAAGGAGCATGAAGGACAACCTCTAATTCATCTAATTCAGGTCCAAGAAGAGCCCAATTCATGTAGAAGAAGGGGCTGATGTGTTCGGCCCCATACCAGCCTTGTTAGGCTTGTTTTTCCTAATGATACAAGGATAAAAAGTCAACAATTTATTCTCCTAAACAATCAAGGACGTTTCGGCAGATCTGATTCCTAAATAGGGAAGGATTATTTAATGATTTTCCTAGCCTAGGAAGAGAAGTAATTAAAGCAACAACAAAGGGGGAAAGTTGTTTTTTTATTTGTCCAAGTTAAACAAGGAAATTCAAGCTAATCAAGGACCTAAAGGGGGCGGCAACATAAATTTTCCAAATAAGATTTATCCTAGCTTATATGAGACTTCTATAGGGCAGCAAATTTGATCATATCATATTTAGGATATTAAATTCAAATTTATTATTGTTATTATTATTTTCTTCTTAGTTTAGGGTTTTATTGATATAATTTGGGTTTATTTGTAAGTGGGTCTCATATAAACCCACATAAGTGGTTCATTAGGGTTTGTTTTAGTCTAAAGTCAATATAAATAAATGCATAACCAGACATGTAAGGGTTACACAATTTTCAAATCAAAAAACTTCTTTTGTTGCACTTGTTGTGTGTTGGTGGGATAATCTCCCTTGGTTCTCTAAAGAACTGAAAAATAACTTATCAAAGAACAAGTCAACTTTGTGGCGTCGTCCTTGTACTTCTCGTTCGCGAATCAATATTCATTAGGTGGGGGTTTTCATTTCCAATAGTGCTGGTGCTTAGGTACAAGTTATGTTTGTGTCACACTCCTATAAAACCTGATTTACATGGCTTTCTGAGAATTAGAGTCTTAGCGTGTGGGTTGCTTGACCAAGTGTTCAAGAAGTTTGTATCACATAATATTAACTTCATGTTCTACCATGAGAAGAAGAGAAGTGATGAGAATCAACCCAACACCAAGCGTAATTATACCAACAACCCATTAAAGGTGTTAATTGGGCCAATTATAAGAGCTAGGGCGAAGAAGCATTGAATGAGCTTGTTCAGAACATATGTAGTAAGATGGACCTAAAGGGGCTTTGGACATTTAAGGACCATGAAGGATAACCTTTAATTCATCTAATTCAGGTCCAAGAAGAGCCCAATTTGGGTGGAACAAGGGGCTGATGTGTCTGGCCCCATACCAGCCTTGTTAGGCTTGTTTTTTCCTTATACTATAAGGATAAAATGTCAGCAATTTATTCTTCTAATTAAGTAAGGAAGTTGGCCATATCTTGTTCCTAAAGAGGAGAGGATTATTTAATGCTTTTCCTAACCTAGGAAGAAAAGTAATTAAATCAGCAACAAAAGAGAAATTTATTTTCTTATTTGTCCAAGTTAAACAAAGAAATCCAAGCTAATCAAGGACATCAAAGGGGGCTGCAACACAAATTTTCCAAATCAGATTTTTCCTAGTTTATTTACGACTTCTAAAGGGTGACAAATCTGATTCTAGCCTATTTAGGATGGTAATTTTTGGGTTTTTATTCTTTTTATTATTTTCTTCTTATTCTTTGGGTTATTATTACTTATTTGGGTCAATTGTAAGTGGGCTTCATATAAGTCCACCTAAGGGGGGGTCCATTAGGGTTTCTTTAAGTCTAGAGTTAATATAAAAAAAGGCATAACCAAACATGTAAGGGTACACAATTCATATTAATAAAACTTCTTGTTTGTCGCACTTGTTGTGTGTTGGTGGGATAATCTCCCTTCCTTTATTCTTTAAAGAACTAAAAAATGACTTATCGAAGAACAACTGGCTTCATGGTGTCATCCTTATACTTCTGGGAATCAATATTTGTTGGGTGGGGTTTTTCCGTTTTCAATAGTGCTGGTGCCTAGGTAAAAGTTATCTTTGTGTCACACTCCTATCAAACTTGATTTACTTGGCTTTCCAGGAATTCATGTCTTTGCATGTGGGTTGCGTGACCACGTGATCACGAGGTTCGCATCAAGAAGGAAATAAAATATGATGGGAACCTCTTGGTCATATGGTCAAGCAACCCCCAATGAATATGATACTTCTCTAAGAAAGTCGAGAATCAGGTTTGAGAAGTGTGACACAATGGAAACCTGTCTTAAGGCACTAACACTATTAGAATAAAGTAGAATGACGCCACAAGGTCAGTTATACCTTGATAAATCATATTTGATCTTTGTCCCAGTGAAGGTAATGTGTTGCATCACACAAAACACAAGTTTATTTTAAAAATTCATCGTGTTCTGCTTTTCAGCATAAAAAAAACTTATCACTGATGGGAACCCTAGCGGAATTTAATGGAATTCGCGACCCCAAGATCAATCTAAGCTAAGTTTGTTGAGACTTGAATGAGCTTATCACAATGAAAGACTTGCCCTAAGGCAACAAGAATATAACCAACTCGATCACAACGCCTACACCTGGAGACGAGCAAAGGAAGATTCAAAAAGAAGAACGAACAATATGCAAACAAAGCCAACAGGGGATGAAAGTTGGTGAGATTTTCTAAGATAGATACGAAAATCATTAATTAAGTAACTTTTGAACATGAATCAAATTAATCAAGGCTTGCTCTTTATTATTACAAATCCTTTTGAAGTCCACCTTAGCCTATGTATCTTGAAGAAGTCCATTGAAAGCTTCTTTGAACTTCTTAGCCCTAAGCCTAGTAACTGTACCAACTGGAACCTCCGATGGATCATTTGATGGTTGGATCGCATCAATCTCTCTCTTTTATATCTATCAATTAGTTTCCTTCCTAGACTGGAGAATTATTAATTAATTCTTTCTAGTTTAGGAAATTAGATATGGTAGCCCCCCTAGCATCCTTTGTTGACTAGAAAACTTCCTCTTTTGTTGATAAATACTCTCCTAAATAATAGGTAAAATAATTAACGAAATTTTCTTGAATTTTAGGAGAATATGTTGCTCATTTAAGTCCTTATAGAATTAGAAAATCAACCCCAAATAAATTTGACTTAATCCTAACATCTTAACTAACCCAAGTCAACTTTGAACCCCTTGTGGCCCAAACTTATATTCATTAATAGGGACCAAACTAGACCCAAAATACACTTCAAATAAACTTTCTTTGCTACCCAAAAACATTTTATGCATAGTCTGTCCTGATCTGGCCGAATTACCCACCAAAAGAATTGGGCCGAACCCATCATCCATAAAACCTTAATATGACCGAATGCATCCCTAGGTAGAGATCCAACATGAAAAACCCAAAGCTGAACCATATACTTAAACTCTATCAACAACCAATTTCAAACACATAACTACATGCTTACTATAAGGAATCCAAGGCTAAACCTGAACCGTATCATTCCCTATCTCTTCAATGAGATTCGCCCTCGAATCTTGAATAGGATTAGTAGCGACTTCATTAGTCTCTTGTTTAAACTTTTGAAATTCCCTTATTGCTAACACCTTTATACAACAACACTATATGGAAGTAGTGACTGTTAAGAATTTCAAATAAGCATGTCGTACTAACCATTTTTGAATGATAACCACAACAACCCTCCTTCGTCTTTCATTCTTTTTCCATGAAGCTTGAAGATCATAGAATAATCTTCTACACTTATCAACTTCTCATTCTAAAACGCCCAAACCATGGCTTTGTTTTTTGCATCCTTGAGTTAGAATCCTCCTATGTTCCCTCTCCTTTGCTGAATACATGACACAAATAGAAGAAAAAAAACATGAAGAAGAAGACAAAGACACAACAAGAATAGATTTTACGACAGGAAGAACACTAATTTAGAGTCGAAATTGCAAATCTTACTTTTGTTTGGACCATAACTGCTCGAAAACAAACATATGTGAAAGTGATGAAAATGACTCAAACAACAGCAAAAATATCCCAAATATGATGATAATATATTGGCAGGAATGAAATCAACAGAAACAAAACAAGTTTTGAAAGCTAACGCAAAACAGACCCGTTACGACAAGAGAAAATTTGATTCTAGAACCTAAAGAAAATGATATCTAAATGACATAAAATTTAATATAATTTCTGATTAGGACCCCAAAAAACAGAATATAAGTTTTGAGCTGATTCCAAGTTCAATTGATATATGGACGCAAAACAACCACTTTAAAACCCAATTTAGAACCTAGGCCCAATGATGTCCAAATAACGTGCAACTTGATATTTGGTGTGATTTCATACTAAAAAACCAGAATATCAATTTTTAGTTAATTATGATATGTTTTGATATATTGCCGTGAAATAGATGTGATGCGAACCTCGTGATCACGTGGTCACGCAACCCACAAGCAAAGATACCAATTCCAGGAAAGCCAAGTAAATCAGGTTTGATAGGAGTATGACACAAAGATAACTTATACCTAGGCACTAGTACTATTGGAAACGAAAAACCCCCACCCAATGAATATTAATTCGCGAACGAGAAGTATAAGGATGACGCCACGAAGCCAGTTGTTCTTCGATAAGTCATTTTCAGTTCTTTCTCACTAAGAAAGGGAGATTATCCCACCAACACACAACAAGTATGACAAAAAAGTTTATTGATCTGAAAATTGTGTAACCTTACATGTTTGGTTATGCCTTTATTTATACTGACTCTAGACTTAAAGAAACCCTAATGGACCCCTCTTATGTGGACTTATATGAGGCCCACTTACGATTAACCCAAATAGGTAATAATAACCCAAACACTAAGAATAAAATAATAAAAATCCAAAAATAACTATCCTAAATATACTAGAATCAAATTTGTCACCCTTAAGAAGTCCAAAATAAACTAGGAAATCTGATTTGAATGTAGAATTAATTCTGAAGTCTTATTTCCTTGTTGTAGCTAGGATGAATAAGGAATCATTGTAAGAAAAGGATTTTGAAACATTTATGAATCATTGCCACCCATTAGAGCTAGGAGATTCCCAAAACAAGTTGTTATATCCTTGTAGGAAAAGGATCCTTGCCAAATAGGAAGTTCAATAGTTAAAAGGAAGTAAATAACAAAATTCATACAGTCTCTGTTGGCTCGTATTGTGATGCCTTCCCAAACTCCGATTGACCTACAAGTTTAACCTTAGGTAGGAAAATATGTAAGGAGATTTCACGTAAAATTTCAGACCGATCCAACGGTCAGATTGAGAAATATGACAATTGCTGTAAAACTGGACAATTGTGCATTTTATGTTAGAATCCGAATTTGACTTTGCCTGGATCGTATCATTCCCTCTCTCTTCAAGATGATTCGTCCTCAAATCACCAAAAAGTTGAATGGACAATTCCTTAGCCTCTTTTTGAAGCTTTTAGAGTTCTTTTCTTGCCAACAATCGGAGTTTGGGAAGGCATCACAATACGAGCCAACAGAGACTGTATGAATTTTGTTATTTACTTCCTTTTAACTATTGAACTTCCTATTTGGAAAGGATCCTTTTCCTACAAGGATATGACAACTTGTTTTGCCATAACTTTGGATGAAAGCAGTAGCCGCTCTATTTCGTATATCATCATTGTAGCATTTTTCTCCTCTCTTTCTAAAGCTTGCTGGGCATTGACTGCTACCGTAAACACATCAAGTTCTTGCTTCATCTCCCTTATAATACAGGATAGACTCTTGAATTCTGTTTTTAGAACACTAATCTCTTTATTTCTCTCCTTTTGAATCCTCCTTTTCTTTTGCCATAACACCTCATCAAAATACATGAAATCTCTTCAGTTTCTAGGCTACCAAAAACCTTCATGATAGCCTATGATCTCATCCTTAAAACCATCATCACCAATATCATCAACATCCTCCTCAAAATACTCATAATCAGCCCAGCTTGGCCTTTTAGCCCCACTGCCATTGTTTGATTTTGGTTTAGCCCCAACCTTTCTCATGTCTTGGGTACATGTTCCAACCATGTTACCATGTTTCCCCACCTTCTCAAATCTGTCACACATGTTCCCTATCACTAAATTCATTCTTTCCATCATCTTCGTCATGGCTTGCATTTGGGATTTAAGTTCTACATCAGGAGGGGGTGGTGTGTTGTTTTGATATAACATGATAGTACTTGCAAAAATTAGTTAGTGGTAAAAAAAATCATCACATCGCTCGTGTTTTGCTCAAACACTCTTAATATCCTCACACGCTCACACCTCTCGTCTCATCTTCTTGCTGTACTTACGGAACTCAAACCAACACTAAATAGAACCAACTTAACAGCACAATCCAAATATATATGATGCGGATCAGCCCAACACCAAGCGTAATCATGCCAACGACCCATTAGAGGTGCCACTTGGGCCAATCACAAGAGCTAGGGCAAAGAAGATTAAAGAAGCATTGAATAGGAGCAAAATGGACCTGAGGGGCTTGGGACATTTAAGGAGCATGAAGGAAAACCTTTAATTCATTTAGTTCAGGTCCAAGAAGAGCCCAATTCGTGTGGAACAAGGGGTTGATGTGTCCGACCCAATACCAGCTTCGTTAGGCTTGTTATTTTTCCTAATGCTACAAGGATAAAAACAAATCAGCAATTTATTCTCCTAATTAAGTAAGTAAGTTGGCCATATCTTATTCCTAAAGAGGGGAGAACTATTTAATGCTTTTCCTAACTTAGGAAGGAAAGTAATTAAATCAGCAACAACGGAGGAAATTTGATTTCTTATTTGTCCAAGTTAAACAAGGAAATCCAAGTTAATCAAGGAGATCAAAGGGGGGGCAGCAACACAAATTTTCCAAATCAGATTTTTCCTAGTTTATTTAAGACTTCTTAAGGGTGACAAATCTGATTCTAGCATATTTAGCATGATAATTTTCGAATTTTTATTAATTTCTTCTTAGCTTTTGGGTTATTATTACTTATTTGGGTCAATTGTAAGTGGGCTTCATATAAGTCCACCTAAGGGGGGTCCATTAGGGTTTCTTTAAGTCTAGAATCAGTATAAATAAAGGCATAACCAAACATGTAAGGTTACGCAATTTTCAGATCAAAAAACTTCTTTGCTGCACTTATTGAGTGTTGGTGGGATAATCTCCTTCCTTGGTTCTCTAATAAACTTAAAACGACTTATCGAAGAGCAACTGTCTTCGTGGCATCATCCTTGTACTTCTCGTTCGCGAATCAATATTTTTTGGGTGGGGGTCTCCGTTTTCAATAGTGCTGGTGCCTAGGTACAAGTTATCTTTGTGTCACACTCCTATCAAACCTGATTTACTTGGCTTTCCGAGAATTGGTGTCTTTGCGTATGGGTTGCGTGACCATGTGATCATGAGGTTCGCATCATTTGGTATCAGAGCTTGGCTCCATTAATCAGGTTATATCCTTCTGAAATTTTTGTTTCTTGTTGTTTCCGCAAAAATTCCTTAGTGTCCAATTTCTTCTTCTCCTTGATTTTGCAGCATATCAAAAAAATAAAAAAAATAGCTATTTCATTCTATTATTTTTCAAAATATATCAGTAGCATTAAAAACAAAAAAAAAAGAGAAAAGAGAAAAGCAAAAAAAAAATCGTTCAAAAAGACGTTTATTGGATTCTGCCGCAAAAAACTAAACAAGGGAAAATTGGATCAAATCAACTTAGAATTAGCTCAAATTTGAGAATCTGATTACTG
>Ga0307515_10011024_pt1 | contig 17220 bp, 22 predicted proteins | sample 17_EM_MG_FD_194513 | JGI IMG/M metagenome (GOLD analysis project Ga0307515, IMG submission 194513) | Populus trichocarpa ectomycorrhiza microbial communities from riparian zone in the Pacific Northwest, United States - 17_EM | ecosystem: Host-associated > Plants > Roots > Unclassified | place...
ATTCGGGGGTTATACGTACAAAAGTCCGGGCTCGTTCCCTTTGTCCGCAGGTGGAATCATATATGCAACTCGACTCTACGAGATATCCTCAATCCGGACCCGTTGGGCAGGTTCCACTCCCCCTGAAAATGCCTTGCATCATGCATCTTCTACTGGGTTATTAGACGCCGTCGGTCGGCTATTAGAGCAAGGTTGTGATGTTAACGAAAGAGACAACGATGGTGTAGCAGCTATACATCATGCATCGGAAGGAGGCCATGATATGATCATTGAGTTACTCCTCGGCAAGGGCGCCGACATCAACGCGCAAGGTGGAGACTACGGCAACGCGCTCCAGGCGGCGTTGCATGGAGGCCACGATAAGACCGTCGAGCTACTCCTCAGCAAGGGCGCCGACGTCAACGCGCAAGGTGGGCGGTACGGTAACGTGCTCCAGGCGGCGTCATATAGAGGCCACGACAAGATCATCGAGCTACTCTTTGGCAAGGGCGCCGACATCAACGCGCAAGGTGGAGACTACGGCAACGCGCTCCAGGCAGCGTTGCATGGAGGCCACGACAGGATCGCCGGGCTACTCCTCAGCAAAGGCGCCGACGTCAGCGCGCAAGGTGGGCCGTACCGTAATGCGCTCCAGGCGGCGTCATATAGAGGCCACGGCAAGATCATCGAGCTACTCTTCAGCAAGGGCGCCGACGTCAACGCGCAAGGTGGGTGGTACGGCAACGCGCTCCAGGCAGCGTCGTATAGAGGCTACGACAAGATCGTTGAGCTACTCCTCAGCAAGGGCGCCGACGTCAACGCACAAGGTGGGTCGTACAGTAGCGCGCTCCAGGCGGCGTCGTGTGAGGGCTACGACAAGATCGTTGAGCTACTTCTCAGCAAGGGCGCCGACATCAACGCGCAAGGTGGAGGGTACGGCGGCGCGCTCCAGGCGGCGTCATATAGAGGTCACGACAAGATCGTTGAGCTACTCCTCAGAAAGGGCGCCGACGTCAACGTGCAAGGCGGATGGTACAGCAACGCGCTCCAGGCAGCGTCGTATGGAGGCCATGACAAGGTCATTGAGTTACTCCTTAGTAAGGGCGCTGACGTCAGCGCGCAAGGTGGAGACTACGGCAATGCGCTTCAGGCGGCGTCATATAGAGGCCACAACAAGATCGTCAAGCTACTCCTTAGTAAGGGCGCCAATATTAATACACAAGGTAGAGACTATGGCAACGCGCTCTAGGCAGCGTCATATAGAGACTATAACAAGATTATTAAGTTACTCCTTAGTAAGGGCGCTAATATTAATATATAAGGTAGAGAGTATAGTAATATTCTCTAAGCGGCGTTATATAAAGGCTATATTACGGAATAAGTACAAGCGGCGATAGTATATAGCGAAGTAGATTCTATTAAGCTATATATATAAACTGCGTAATAAAGTTAAGACGTTGCGTAAAGAAGGTAAAAAAAGTGGAAGAAAGGGTATATATTGTTGGCTTGGTTGCTTAGTTAATATATATAGAGTAGAATTAGGTTTAAGTAGTAGTCCTAGTGGAATGTCTCCTTTAAAGCCTCCGTGGCGCGCTAGCTAAATCTAACGGTTTTAAATACTATATAAAGTTAATTAGGATAGATTTAAGATTAGGTAACGTCAATATTTGTATATACTAAGGTACTGCTAAAATCTAAAGTTCAACTCTATGATTCTACCGCGTCTATATAATTTACCCAATTGGGATAAGCGCGCTGACAGCGATGCGGTCAGTGTATATATCCAGCGTAGCGTTCAGCGAGGGACTTGATTAACAGTCAGTCAGCGGCAGTGATCTATCGCTCACTAAGTGCTGCCTGTTGGCCACACTGAGCTCTGTCAATCGAGTGTCTTCGAACTGATATAAAAAGCATGATACTACCATAGCAAAACATCACATTCAATACGTTCGGAGGACCAACTGAAGGGGTAACAATGCATAGATTTTAACAGCATCCTACTGTACCGTAGTCCCACTATCCATATCCACAACTGGGTCCTCAGGCACTTGAAACATCGGCAGCTTCCTCGTCGGCGAAGAAAACGGGTATTTCGACAAAGACGACGATGGAGGCCCCTGTGAAGTCTGGCTCCGTGTCGGCGACTCAAAGCTGACTGGAATGCCATCCTCCCCCGGTGCATCCGGCAATGATTCTCCATCCGTAATTGCACTATCTCCATTTCTCTGCGAAGTAGGCTCTGATGTTTGGTTCAGCGATTGTGGCGCAAATCCATCCCGATTCGCCTGGCCCGCCTTTTCACTAATAATTGACAGGGCATCCTCATTGCTCTCGTACGGTCGGGGAACATCAGCTTGCTGGTTTGACCCAGGGCTCAGCTCAATCAACTCTACGGATTTCGGCAGCATCTTCACCGTCTCATCCCGAAGCCCATCTTTCTCATTTTTCTCCACCGGCGTCCCTCGTTTCCGCCTCGCGTTAGCAATAAGCGCATCGAACTGGTCCTTGTTGCTGCTCGCCCAACCCTGGCCGTCAAAGTCCTTTTTCATGACTGCGGCAGCCGTGTTGGGCGCACTTCCACCCTGGCTTCGCTCCCAAGTTTCTAGCTCTTTCAGCAGTTCCCGCTTCGACAGCGGCCGCGCGGAGTCGCAGTTCGAGTTCCAGAGATTGACCCATTCGACATGGCGGCGCGTGAGGAGCTGGCGAGAGCCCCAGGACGGTATGCCGAGATCCTGGAGCTTCTTCCGGAGGGCGTTTTCCTTGAGCAACGAATAGTTCAGCTGGGGGATACGGGCAGGCGCCGGTGATGTCTCCTTCGTAGCGGGTCGCTGAAGGTTTCGAGCTGGAGCGATGGACCTACGGCTTATCAGAACGCGGAGAGAAACGAATAACTTCCTCAGCGGTATACGGACCTCGATCTTGTGCTCCGCCTACTCGTCGGCTTCGTTTCCCCATCGCACTGGTCTAGATGCGAATAGACCGCCTCCTCCTTCATCCGCTTACTGCAGATCGGACACTTCACCAGCCCATCATCTGGCCAATATTCCGCATCCTCGCCCCCCTCCTCCAGATCGACCAGCTCAGGCGGCGAAGACGCCTCGTCCACTCTCCTCCCCCGACTCCTCGTCCTTCTCGCCCTGCCCCCACCCTCGGGCTCCCGATCCTCCAAATCCGCCTCATCCAGCTTCCTCTTTTTCCCGCCCGTCCTCTGCCCCGCCTCGGCCTCCGCCACCTCCCGCGCCAGCTTTAGCGCCGCCGCCCGCGCCGCCTGGAACGCATCCACGATCTCCTGCACGACCCAATTCCGGCGCAGCTTGTTGGCCTGATCACTGGCGCGGCACGTCGGACATTTGCCGTCGGCCGCGAAGCAGCGGCGGATGCACAGTGAGCAGAAGGTGTGCGAGCACGTCGTCAGCATCGGCGTGTCGTAGAAGTCCTTGCAGACCTGGCAGCGCAGCGCGGCCTCGAGGGGCTCGAAGGAGGCCAGCGGCGTGTGCAGCCAGTCGGTCGAGTCGGGGATGTCGAAGCCGCCGCAGTTGTTGTCCATGGTGTGTGCGATTGGGAAGTTTTGGAGTGGGAAATTCGGGCTGGATGGCTGAAGGCTCCAGCTGAGGTTCGCGATCACGCGTGCACGGGAATTTAGGCGTGTTGGAGAGGCCGGAAAGCTTGGCGCGAAAAGGACCAATCACTTAAATCGTGTTTGATCTGATGATAACTCGAATGGATTATTATAATACTCACTGTGGCTGATGCTTGTGGGAAAACTCTTGAAAATTCCCATAGGCTTGATTCATCAAGCCAAAGCTCCATGCAGTAAGGTATACAACCTCTTTATCTAACCGTTCACACTATTTTGTGCGGCCTCGGCGCTCTACATCTATGCATCCGTTCAATGATCTCCACCCACTACTCAATCATTCCTCCCGGGACACTGTGCAATGCCATACGAACCTGCATCTAATACCGCGCTAGCTTATAGAATCGGCTTTACTCAACCATAGTAGCCTAAAACCGCAACACAGAGCTCTTACTCGTCACACCATCAAAGATGCATGTGTTGTCAACTGGGATGTACTGTTTCGTGACAGCTTTGATAACCTCTTGTGCCGCTAGACCGCCCGTAAGAGCAGCGATATTGTGGAGTTCGGCGCCGCCGGCTCGAACGCTGTTTTGGTCGATCATTAGCATGAGGAACTAGAACGGAAGGTAATGAGAGGAATTGCTAGAAAGAGCTTACATCTCCTGCACATATTCCCCAGCTTTCGACTTGACTTCTGAATACTCCGGATCTTCAACAAATGTACCCGCTTCACTTATTAGATCGTCGATAATCTTAAGGGCAATGCCTGTAACTTTCTCCGCGTCTGTCTCCGTATCAGCTTCACCAGGGGCGTTTGCCGCGCCACCAAGATCATCCGCAGGATGGGTGGCAGTGAAAGCATCAGTGGCTAAAAAGGCAATGTAAAGAAGGATAAGAGAGTCTGGGTTTGTTAGAGATTGAGCTATAGGGTAACTGTTAGCCTTACTCCAATCGCTACAGTGCAATCCTGCAATACATACCAGCAAACTTGGCTCTATCACCCCATCTAATTCTCTCTCCAGGCAGCACGACATGGAATGGTCGTCCTCGCACGAGTTTGATATGAGCAGCATTCTTACAGAACGCCTCAACTTCCTTTTCATCAATTGCTACTGTGCGCCCAAACTGCTTCTCTAAAGAACGGACGGTAGCAAGTACTTCCGCAAGGTCCTGCCGCGCTCTGGACTTGTACACATTCTGAAGCTGGATGTAATCTGCAGACCGAGCTTTCATGTCGGGCACAGAGCCGGGAAGAGGGAGTTCGGAATGTTTCGTATAGAAAATCGAGATAGCATGCGCTATTATCCAGAAACCCGCGCTTTCCGGAGTCAAGGACTTGCACTCCTCCGCCCCAAAGACTTCTCTCACAGCACTGCTCGCCGAGGCTGGGTTCAGCGACTTTAATACCACCGCCACCGCCTCATCGTAATTCTCTTCCGCACCTTCTGGGCTATCTGTCCTCGCACCTTTCGTTACCGCCTCCCTGAATGCGATCTTCTCTTTGTAGGTCTGCGGAACTTGGCCGTTGTGTGTTTTCTTCCACTCTTCGAGGTAGTATAACAGCAACAAAACATACGGAACATGTCCATGATCGTGGTGGGTCATTTCCTCCAGTCCCTTTGTTTTCTGTTCCGCAAACCGTGATAGTGTAGGCCATGGTGTGAGAAGACGGAGGTCGGTGGTAGTTACTGGATCAGGATGCGTGTCGACAATAGGGAAAGCTCTTGGGAGGTGGACAGAAAAGTGGCTGTAAAAGCCTATGCAGTGAATGTAGAAGGTTGGTATTTCGGAGGCTACGGCATTTGTTGCAAGTTTGGAGACGAGTTGGGGATTGATTGGTGCTGATACGAGGATCAATGTGTATGGTTTCAGTGCGTCAGGCTTGGAGAGGAAAGACTCGACAGGCTAGAAAAGCGGTTAGAGAAATTCCAGTCTGTGCAAATCTTCAATATCTGAGCTGTACCTCGGTAATATAGCTGCCTTGGACGTCTGGATTAAGCTCTTTCAGCAGGTTGCAGCTATGCTCTGCTCGAAAGCCACCCAGATGCTCCTCTTCCAGAAAGAAGTTGACTCCCAGATCGGCTTCCGTAACTATGGCCGAGTCTAAGATAGTAAACTGGCCGATTCCTGTAAATATTTAGCTCGGCATGCTGAGACCGGAACTACAGGGCAGACCTGGCAGTACGAGGTTCTTCAAGGTTTCAACTCCTACAACCCCAGGTCCAGAATTGATGAGCAGAATATGAGACTCTTCTAAAGCAGCTTGGCCACTGGCCGCCCAGAGTCTAAGTTGTCGGTCATATCTACAGTATATCAGCACAAGTTTATTCACAACGGAGCTCCAGCTACACATTAACCTTGAAAAACCTACTTCTTTTCCTTAGACGTAGGCCCATGGAGAGGCGGAGGCGTAATGCCAGTCATGACGAAAATTCCATACGGTTCCTCGAGTACTTGTACAAGAAACGAGGTTATATTCGAGGCAGAGCAGAGAGGCGGTTGTCATCGCGAATTCAGGCACCGCCAAAAATACTGCCGGGCGGTGAAGTACCCTTGCAACTCGACCCTCCTCGACGCCAAAGAGCGAAGCGGGGGTGACAGCCGTGATTCACCGCGGGCTTGAAGTCATCTTGACTTAACAAACAGCAACGGCCACATACAGAAGCACATGAAGTAATCTGGAAATGACGTATAGCAATCATAGAAGTTGCCTACGTCGACCTTTAACCCATTGAAGCCTTTTAAATATTTTGTCCAGAGCAGCAGAGCTCCCCAGCATCTCTAGCCCAACATCACCCCAACCTCTCCCGACGTTCATGCGGGTAAATTGCAAAGCATTTCCCACGCTGATTCAGAAAACTTCACCGCGCCCGCTCAGTTATACCACCCACTACCAGCCATCCAGTCCCAAAACTCTCCCTCCTCCTACCCTCCTCCACCAACACCTCTATCATCACCGACCTCAATTGCATGCCCCGCAACTCCTCCCACAACCTCCCTCCCAGCGCCGCTCCGCCCTCTCAACCGCTTCGACAATGGCCGACCACAGCATCGAAGAAGCCAAGCGCAAAGCCGCCACCCGCGCCGTGGAGGACCACTTCGACCCGTCAGCGACCTACATCGGCATCGGGTCTGGCACGACCATCGTCTACGTGGTCGAGGCGATCAAAGAGCGCAGCACGAACCCGCACATCCGCTTCGTGCCGACGGGGTATCAATCGCGGCAGGTGATTGTGAAAGCTGGGCTGACGCCCATCACGTTCGATTCGCTGCCTGAGAACGCGGTGCTGGACGTGGCGTTTGACGGCGCCGACGAGGTTGACGAGGACCTCAACTGCATCAAGGGCGGCGGCGCCTGCCTGTTCCAGGAGAAGCTGGTTGCGGAGCGCGCACGGAAGTTCGTCTGCGTCGCGGGTGCGTCCGTCCAAGCCATATAACCCTCCCCCATACACCCCTCGACAAGCCCTCTGCAACCCCTCCGCCACCCCCTCCCGATCCCGCACCCCTCGCGCGCCCTTACCCGCTCGCACCCTCTCCCACCTCTCTCTCTATACCCAAGCTAACCCACCCCCCTCCTCCCCTCAGACTACCGCAAAGACCAACCCCGCCTCCTAACAAACTGGCCCTCCATCCCCATCGAAGTCGCCCCGATCGCCGCGCACACCGTCATCCACTCCCTGCGCCAACTCGGCAGCGCCAACCCCCGCGTGCGCGAAAACCTGCTGCCAAAAGCCGGCCCCTTAAAAACCGACCAGGACTTCTTCATCGTCGACGCGCCCTTCCCCGCCCTCCTCACCACCGCCGACGTCGCCGCCGGCGCGGCCGCCGGCGATGGCATCGACGGGAGGTGGGAAGTCGAGCGGCTGAGCCGCGAGATCGGCTTGATTACCGGGGTGTTGGAGGTCGGGCTGTTTTGCGGGTTGGATGGGGTCCAGGCGGAGAGGTTGCGCCGGGAGGGGAGGAGTACGGCGGGAAAGTTGGGCGGGCAGAGGCCTGTCGCGGTTTATTTTGGGATGCAGGATGGGAGTGTCAAGGTTAGGACGGCGCCGGCCAGGGGGTAGAGCTGGGTTGTGTGGTGGTGGTAAGCAGATAGGCTGATTCATGTATTTTTGTTATGAGGCATGAGTGTGATGATTTGAGAGATTTTGGTAAAAGATGGATAGATTCAATTGTATATGAGCTTGTTTGTTTGTTGGCCTTACCATTGGCTGTGCAGACTGTATTTCTTCAAACGCCTTAGAAGTACCTTCATCGGTTACAGGAGATTCTAGAAAGTAACTATGTATGCGCGTACAGTCTATGCAAAGCAGAGCCAGAAAATCACGATCATCGTGGTTGTCCTATTTAACAAGACCGCAACAGGGGGTCAATGGGAGCGACGGGGTGCCGAATGTTGCCGCTGAGGAGCCGGGCGTCTGTTTTGGGAAGATTCACGCACGGACAGCCGAAGCTAGAAGCGAGGGGGAGAAAATAATTCGTGTCCTTTCCGCAAGTTCAGGGGTATTCACAAAATCCAAAACCAATGTAGAAAAAGGTTAAGCAGGTGCGAACATGAGACAGTACATTAGTCGCCTCTACCCTGTATGGTATCTGTGACAGAAGTAAGGCAAGGCCCGTTGCCTTAGAAGAGGTACCCATTTGTCCAAACCGCCATAGTGGCCACCACTCATGTCAATCCGCCAATCTACCAGTCCAATGGTGCCAATAACGCCAAACACGCCCCGCCATATTTGGTCGCTGCAAAGTCCAAGTCCGCCATGACAATAAGGAAAACCAATGACGGCCCGAGCCCTTCAGCGCCGTCATGGAATTTCCAAATATGCCTATGCTAGTTCAAGAGATGAAACGTGAAATACTGCCAACCTGAGTCGTGTTTTCGGCAGAGATGAAAAGTGTATCATGCATACAAACGCCAACCACAATGCTACGCTTGCTAATGATCATGACAATGCTGTTGTATACTGATATGATACCGTGAAAGAGAAATGTGAAATCCAGGAGGCCTCCCGGCAGGCGCTTGTGTGGGTATATCGATCCGGGGGTGAGATGCGTGAATTACGAAGACGATCGGCCGTTGATCTCGTGACTATATGAGAGAAAAGCAGAGATCCGCGAGATATGAAAGCTGCCAGTCACCTCAGATGTAGAGGATTCTGAAGCCAGCATCAAGACCAGGGGATGGTTTCTTAGACTTAGTGAGGATTGGGAGGTCTTTGCTGTTCTCTCCACTGACTTTGCCCTTCGACTCAGCAAGAGCCCGTTCTTTGCGTGCTGCTTTCTGAGCTTGCTTCTTCATGTCCTTTTTCTCACGTGCAGTAGGACCCTTACGATGCTGAGGGCCTGACTGACGTTGCTTGGTCTTGCGAGCAACTACTTCTGGTGGAGTCTGATTGAAATTGATTTTGACCCGAGTAGGGATCTTTTGGGGTGAGTCGGTTCCAGGGACAGGGTCTTCGCCCTTGATTGGGTTGGGTTGCCACTCTTCGTCAGTGTCAGGGGTTTCAATGACCTGAGTAGGTTCTAGTTGTGGTGGAGCAGGTGACTGAGTATCAGCGTCGGTAAGAGACTCCTGAGAATCGTTTTGCACAGCAAGTTTAGATATGATCTCGCGGCGACGCTGCTCATTTTTCTTGATGGCATCTTTAGAAGCGCGACTCAGCCGACGATCACGACGCTTGTTTGGACCATATATAGCTTCGTTATCGCTATCGGGATCTCGCTCAACGCTTGAGCTTTCTGGAGCAGACTGAGAGCTCTCACGATCAAGAAGCTTAGAGACAGCAGCGTCAATGTTGCCTTTTGACTCTTCGAGAGCTTTTCGTATTGTAGGCTTATCGGCAAGGAATGGGAGTGACTTTGACACGACGTCAAGCATCCAATCCTGAGTGTATGGAGTGCGAGTCAGCTGTTCCTGCTGACGCTGTTCTTCTGCTGGGCTGAGGGATTTGACCCGGACATTTGGGAGACCGGAGTGGGGCCCGTCGAGGTTGCGGATAGACGAGTAATGCTCCCACGTCTGCAGTAACAGCAAAAATCAGCATGTGTGCAATGAAACTGGGATTCACTGGTACGTCAGCCTAAGGCTTCCACTTACATGATATGCAATGTGAGCAACTGCCCGATTGCTGCTCTCACCCCCATTGCCGGTCACCATGTATGCGAAATCTCGTTGATATATCTTCACATCAACTTCAAATGCCGAACTAAAGGCGGTGATCTCCATATTATCGCCGTAAGTACCACCTTTGGCCATGCTCTCAAGATGGCTCTCGAAAATCCGGTCAATCTCTTCGGCAGTAGGTGAAGAATAGCTGACAGGTGTTGAGAAGGCCCCGGCATTCTTGCGTTTTGGATTTCGGCGTGTGCCACCGCCAGGGTGGACGTCGATGAATTGCTTGTAATATGAAGCGTGTTCTCGCATGTACGCGATCACCTTGGCACGGATTTCGTGGTGTTCCTTTTGATGTCCGTACAGCTGGTCAGATAAAGCATTGAAGAGGCAGTTGCCTGTGCAAGTCGTACATATTAGCAGACAGTCGCCATTAGAGTGGATAGGGCCTTACCATCACCACGAATCTCGCTGGCGTAGAGACCCAGTGCGGAGAGCAGGGGGAACTCGGATTCGGAACGCATGTTGGGTGTAAGGTTGGTGACGAGGAATTTTGGGGAGAGTTTGTACAGAAAGAAGAGGCCTGCATGAGAGAAGGGGAGGAAGAGAGGTTTGATATAAATCGAGGAGGCTGGCTCTTCACCATCAGGCGACGAACAATAGCTGTTGTCCTGAACCGTGGGTTAATGACGCTTCACCAAGCAGAAGGTGAGCCTGGCGAAATACAGGACTATCCCCGTTTCATGCGCTGATTAAGCGAGATACTTACCGAATCCGCTCGAAAAAAACGACACATCAGCGCTTCCTCCGCCTTTCACGGAGCTTTCTGCAAAAATAGCTTTCGTGCAGAGAGAAAATTCTATCTCGATATTACCACTATTTCTGCTAGTGCTATTGATTCAAATGGCAACTCTAGCTCTTTCGATTTGTTATGTCAAAATTGCGTAGATTGCGTAGATACCGAAGCTTCCTGCAACCCTCGCGACAGCTTTCTGTTTGAACTCCAGCAAACCTTGGGAAACGAGTTGTCCCAAAACGGACTCCCGTCCCCGCGAGTTCTCTAACGGATATCCCGAATGACCAGGGGATATGACTCTTAATATAAGACGGGTGCCTTCTGCTGCGCGTGGTAAAATACACAGGCACGAGAGCTGAAGTCTTGCCGTACATTCCCAGCGTGACTTGGTAAATAAACCACCCCATCGCCTCCTCGCGCAGTCCTGTGCGATTATTCCGTTTCTGCACATCCCAGGAGTCTCAGCCATCACTAGGGTTCCTCAGGAGCCATCTCAGCTGACCATGCCATCTGCCCAGATCATTTCAAATTCCAGCATCTGAACTTTTAAACAATTAAAACCCAATTAATAATCCCAAAAGAAATGGCTGAAGCAAACATAACAGTGCTCGGGTAAGCAGCAAGCATTTATGCGCTCAGCCCTCCTCACCAGTTTGCTTTGCATCTCTCATTCTAAATTTAAAGCCTTCTCGCAGCGCTGGCGTGGTGGGCCTCACAACCGCCCTTGTGCTGTCCAAACATGCGAACTTCAAAGTCACCGTCGTCGCTAAGCATATGCCGGGCGACTATGACATCGAATACGCTTCGCCCTGGGCCGGCGCGAATTATTTGCCTGTCGGAGTGCCCGGAACCAACTTGCAGCGCTTCGAGCGTGACACTTGGCCCGAGTTGCATCGCATCTGCGACGAGGTCGTCGAGGCGGGGATTCATTATCAGGACACCATCATCTACAAGCGTGAAAAAGATGCGCATTCAGATACCGGCGAATGGTTGAATGAACTGTGTAATAAAGATGCGTGGTTTAAGGATATTTTACCAAACGTGCGTGGCTGTATTTGTATTCCGAATGCGTCTTGTGCTTTTTGATATAGCGCCTCTCAGGCAGCAGCTCCCCATCATCAACCCCACATTGATATACGCAGCAATATTGTCACTATAGTCACTGCCTAAGTATCCAAGCCTCCTCCAATTACTCACCAATCTCACAGTTCCGTATCCTCCCTGCCTCGGAGCTCTCTCCAGGCATCGACTCCGCAACAGCCTTCACCTCCTTGTGTATCAACACGGCCGTCTACCTCCCTTGGCTGGTTGGGCAATGCGTCAAGGCCGGCGTTATACTCAACCGTGGCATCGTATCGCACGTAGCTGAAGCTGCCTCGCTCCACCACACAGGCAAACCAGCCGACGTTGTCATCAATTGCACCGGTCTCTCAGCTGGCAAGCTAGGCGGCGTAGAAGATCCCACCGTCTTCCCCGGCCGCGGCCAGATCGTGACAGTAAGGAATGAACCCGGAGTGATGACCACGATATCCGGGACCGATGACGGCTCGGACGAGGCGACGTATATCATGCAGCGCGCCGTTGGTATTTAACCCCTCGTTGACCCCCTGTTGAACCCCTCCCCTCGGCCGCACCTGCTAAGACATAGCAGGCGGTGGCACCATCCTTGGAGGCTGCCTGCAGAAGGGCAATTGGGAGTCACAGCCCGACCCCAACCTTGCACTGCGGATCATGAAGCGGTGTGTAGACCTCTGTCCCCAGTTAACCCAGGGTAAGGGCATTGAAGCTTTGAGCGTCATTCGTCATGGTGTTGGTCTGAGGCCGATGCGGAAGGATGGGCTAAGAGTCGAGAAGGAGAAGATTGCGAATGTGTGGGTTGTGCACAATTATGGGCACGGTGGCTATGGTTATCAGTCAAGCTACGGATGCGCGACGGAGGTTGAGATGCTCATTGAAAGCATTTTGAAAGAAAAGGCGAGACTCTGAGTACGAATGCAATTGGAAGGAAGTAATGTCGTTAAGTAAACACTTAGATATTCATCCTACAGATAGAATCTTCGACGTACCTAACTCTGTTTTCAATGGAGGTACTAATTCGCTCGGGGGTATCTCACGAGAAATATTCCAGAGATGCTACACCAACCTCCTACACTGGAAACTCCTGGATTGAGAAAATACAACTCAAAGTGCCAAATACGCCGCGCTGCTCGCTAAACTATGCCAAGTATGGTTCAACCCAATATACCTTCTATATTACCGTCCTTAAGCACCGCAAAATGTCGTGATATTTTGGATTTCGTTGCCTGCAGCTCTACCTTATAATACACTCAAGTCACGACTGGTCCAGTGGTTGTCGTGCAACACGAATTCTCGACAGCTTTCTGAGTTCTCTTCAAGGGTGCTCGCCAAATCCAAAGCATAATCCCGGCCCAGACAATTGTATCGATTTTTTCTTTCAACCGCTAGACACGAGTTTTTCGGTTGTTACCGCTAATAACTCGCTCTGGAAACCTTCGAAAGCTTGCCTGGGATGCGTGTGGCATGAGAGTGGCGTTAACCAGATGAGTCGCGCCTCAGCTGGAGGATAAACAATTTTCAGAGGACCAGCCCTAAGAAATTCGTTCAGACGGCTACTTGGCGTTCGTCAATCATGATTCGTTAGAAGACCCTCCTTCTCTTCCGCATTCAATGCGTTTTCCTTCCCGCCCTTCCTCCATCTCTTTAACCCCGCATAGACCCCATATTTAACAATCTCTTTGGTCTCTCCGGTCGTCCCGAACGTGCAGTGCTCCACTCTCCCAAGCGGACCTTCTCCTCTGCTTGCAACATTCAGCGCCTCCTCATCCTCTAGCAGAACTCCGAACTTCAGCTTTGTCTTGATCAGCTCCGGAGGGAAGGGGTCGCCGCCCAAACAAGCGCCAACGCTCAGTCGATCAATGGTCGGATTGCGCGTCGTAACCATGATACGGCTGAACTGCGTGTCGCTCGCGACGCCGTTCTGGTGGATCGACCAGGCGCCAACGACCAGGAAGACAAAAGTGAACACGACAACGATCGCGTAGCCGATCCAGAGGCCCTCGGCGTGGTAGACGAAAACGTTCACGCTCCGAGTTTTTTCGCACAGAACAGAATCTGACGAGGCAACAATGAGGTGCGGCTCGCTAAGCAGAGTGATGATCATGTCTTCGTAGAATGATTGGAGGCTCCCCATGAGTTCAGATACAGGGTAGGATGTGCGGGAGTCGATCAGACGAGTCTCTGAGATGTCGGACGTGGTGAGGGGATATCCAGAGTCGTGGTTAATGGTGCCGCGAAGGAAATTGCGGAGAAGTGACCCCATGGCGTGGTAGGCGGCGGTCAACTTATATTTGCCAACATCTGTAGTCGGGCGTACGTAGTTGTTGCTAGGGGTGATGATCAGATCACTCTTATTCTCAGGGTTCGGACTGACGGTAGTGTCGACGATTGGAGAGATGAATGTGCGGTTTTTGACTACCGAGTTCTGAATCTCATCCTTATAACGCTGTTCCAGGGTGTAGTTGGTTTGGTAATGCGTGCACCTGAACATTTTCGGTTCATGTACCGCACCCCAGCGTGAGTAATACGGCGAGGACGGGTCATACGGTATGGTGGTATTTATGCTGTAGCCAATCCATAATACTGGCTCGGCTAGAAATACACCTAGGTTCTCGGGGTAAGGTGGTCCTTCAGCAGGCTCACCACTACTGTTGGTGGGAGTTTGCGGATTGGCATATTCTCCCATATCGACATTCGACAAATAGATAAAGGTTCCTGCTGGCGCGAGAGACGATGTGTTAAAGGGAGCGTGCATAGCAAGCAGTCCTTCATTATTCGGGTTCGTAGAATTAGCCACTTCCTCACAGTTATATCCAGGACCTTGGAATGATATAGTATAGGTGCAGTTCCATCCGCCGCCACATGATTGAAGAGCTGCATCGGGGTAGCTTACTGGTTTCTGGAGGTATGCGCTTGTGATGGTAAGCCGTCTCGCGATTTTCGACGGCTGATCGTAATAGTCAAACCAGCCCGGTTGCGTCGCGTTGACGTCCGTACTGTTGTAGTAGACCAACGATGATCCTGGGTAGTAGCTCTCATTTCTGAAGTTGTATACGGACTCATGAGCGAAATTGAGACTCGCAACTTCTGGGCAGTGCGTGTTGTTTGTCACGATTTTGACTTCCGACGTTAAAGAGGCAGGTGACAAGACTGCGGCAATAGGAATGAGCCAGCTAGCCACCGCCATAAAAGATGCAAGTTTCGCATTCCGAAGCATCTCCCACTTCCTGAACTCTGTCGGATTTTCCGTGACTGCAAAGAGTCCGTCAATTGCGCTGATTGTCATAGCCTTTTTCCTGAAAGTATGCCATATCCGCTGCCTATAACTCATAACAACTGACCCCACGAGTGTGGACTTGGTGAAGAAAGCCAGCGCCGTTCCATACCGGATCTTTAGCAGCTGATCCACTGCTGGTTTGCCGTCCAAATGCGTGTAAAAGAGATGATGCCCAACAGCACCCATAAGGCCCGCCACAAAGAGTACTAGTATAATAGCAGGTGTTTCCCAGTGTATATGCCATTGCGCAATTTCCCCCGCTCTCCGCTCCACCAACGCTTGCGTATCTGGATCTATCGTTTTTGAGGATGTTATGCCGGTTCCGAACGTGTCTAGAGAGCCGGTGACGGATTTTCGAGGTGGCATTCGACTCATTGAATAATGCGCGGGAGGAAGTGGCGCGTAACCGGCTTGGCCGGAGCTCTCTCCTGTGAGAGACGATACGAAAGACGCCCCGGATCTCGTTCGTGAAAGGCCTGCTTGAGATTCTTGGGGTTCTTGAGGTCCTTCACCTAACACCCGGGGTTCCCATGAGGGCACAGAGAAATTCTGCATTTCGACAGGGTCAAAAGGAGGATCGAATGGGTCGTACCTTTCAGGTGGAATTTCTGGAGAGATGCCCGGCAAGTCTCTATAGGGTGATCGCGAGCTTCGAGAAGCCATAGTGAACGTATTATCAGATCTCCGCTTTGTGAAACTTGTGGCTCAAGTATTACGGATTATTTTTGGAGATACAATTCATATGACTGCATGGGATTTACCCATGGGGTGCCAGCCCTGGCGATCATGACTCTGTGCCACGATGCAAAGACTGAAGCGAAGGAGGCTGATGGGGCTGGGGCCTGGAGTGTTCGATGATAAGTAGACTCTATGCACTGGGCTACAAGGGGGTAACACATACGGGGCAGACGCCCTCCCTGCTAGTATGCTGGTACATGTACGGGGATATCGGTTCTACGCATGACAGGACATGATGACGCAACATAGTGTACCTCTTGAGCTGCGGTCTAGCGTTAGAGGATTGCACAAGAGGCCCACAGCTTGTCAGAGCTCCGCCTTCTCCCCCAATTTCGCTAATAATTAGTCAAGTGCACTTAAGGCTGTGCACTCGCAAGCAAGGTATGTGCACTTGCAAGAAAGGTAAAGTCTCTAATTTTTAAGCTTAATTGTAAGAGTTGAACTTGAAATTCTCAAGGGGGAAAAAAGCCGGAGCCCGGAGGACCGCGCAAAAATATATTCCCCCTTCCTTTTGGGACTAGTGGCTACTCCCGCAGAACAGTAAAGCCGTTCAGGATTAGAGCAAGGGTTAAACCAAGCCACCTATAAACTCCAGCCAAGCTGACAGCTGAGAAAACGCCACCGAGGAGCGCTTACTCCTCGGCTGAGCTGGAATTAAAAGCATCCTACAAATCCTGCATTGGGGGAACAACTATGCCTAAGCACGCGAGGCTTGGCAATAGCGAAGGCGAGGTTTTTCTCCGGTACAAACACCGTGAGTCTACTAAAGGTTTAATATTGGTATCTATGACTCCGCATACATGCTGATCCTCTGGGTCTAAATGCAGTGCAGTATAACAAGCCACAGCGCGAAATCTCACACGCACAACAAGGGGGAAGCACGAACGGACCCTGCTAGTAAGCTCGGACCCACAGAACTCGGGTACCCCTGAACACGGCCACCAAATCAAAATTTGTTGGTTATCTCAGTAAGCGACTCAGACGGCAAGGGCAGAACTTAAGGCGCACTCACTAATACTAAAGTATTACTAGTCTCTATTCTAAAAAACGCCACTTTCTTTTAACCAATCAGCTAACTACCGACCTTAAGTTTGCCCTGCCGTCTGAGCGGAACTCTATGGTGCTCAACTTCAATTTTCGCAATTTTGTATGAGAGACTCTCTCCTGTATATTTAACTCCCTAACAACACCTTTTTAACCTAATAAGCTAATAAGTCGAATTAGACTAGTGCCCTCTATAATCGATTAGATTTTTATTAAAATATAAAAGTATTAACTAGGTAAGATTTAGGTAGATTTTATAACGTTTTTGCGACAAAATCGCGCCTAGGCGAGGCTCTAGTAATACAGCATCAAAATCACCTTTTTTACTGCCGTATCTCAACCTTTTTATAACGTCTAGTTATTATAAAAAATACTACAAGGTAAAAGCTCTTTAGCTTCTCTATCTATTGCATTAAATAACGACGTTGTAGCTATATTATGTGGGATATTAGATATAGGCAGTCAGTCGCACTTTATCTAAACTTATTACTTTAAAATCTCATAAGTCAACCCAAAAAAGTCACTTTATATTTTTCTACCTGTAATTTTAATAACTTACTTTTATACTAACGTGTTTCATCACCAAGTGTCCGACATCACCGAGTGTCCGACGTCAAAAC
>Ga0307515_10011025_pt1 | contig 17220 bp, 14 predicted proteins | sample 17_EM_MG_FD_194513 | JGI IMG/M metagenome (GOLD analysis project Ga0307515, IMG submission 194513) | Populus trichocarpa ectomycorrhiza microbial communities from riparian zone in the Pacific Northwest, United States - 17_EM | ecosystem: Host-associated > Plants > Roots > Unclassified | place...
GTTGTAGAGTCCTGCAAAATAAACATGCAGTGTTGTTCGTCGAGGTACTCAAGTTTGTCTTCCCAGTTGCCGGTGTGAAGATCTTATATGCCCGAGGGATATTGGGCTCCTGCCAGTTACGGTCAGAGATATTTGAGGGTGGTTATTAGATTTCAGGACAGCAAGCCAGGTATTTTTATATAGTGATAACTAGATCGTTTACCCAGGATAATTGTTTTATGCGAAATCATTGCTTACGTGTTTTTTAATAAAAAATAATAATTATTAGCTTAAAATATTGTGTGTCTTGGATAATATTTTAAAAAAAACAAATATAAATATAATAATTTATTGAATGATATTTTTTAGATATAAAATAATAATATATTAGATTGACAACTCTTTAAACTTACAACTTTAATCATTAATCTATTATAATCTTTTAGAAAATAAATTAAAAATAAATTAAAAAATCAATTCATAATTAACTAATAAAAAATTATAATAAAAAAAACCTCGTAAAAAGCAAATAAAAAAATTACTAAACCCAATCAATTAAAAAAAAAAAAAAAACTCAAGTTAACGTAGGTTATCTTGATCTATATTTCCATTAAACTCACAACCTAGATTAGAAAATTAAGATAATTTTATAAAAAACAAATAAAAAAGTTATGAAGTTATATTTCCATAAATCTAATATTAAAGTTTTAAATTGAGAAAAATAAAATAAAATTCATGAAACCCTGATAACTTCACATAAAACAAATATTGAAAGGTAATATATATATATATATATCATTAAAAAAAACCAAAAAACATGAATCGAGTCACCCTATCAAACCCGTGTTTCGGGTCACGGGATCAGGATAAAATCTATAAAAAAGTAAATAAAAAAACTATAAAACTTAATTTCTAACCAATCCAATATTGAAGGGTGAAATTAAAAAATAAATCAACTAGAAAAAGCATCCGAAAAAAATGATCAGAGTCAACCTGTATTAACATGTTGAATCTATGACTCAGATCATGAGATCAAAATAAATTTATAGAAAGCAAATAAAAAAAACCATGAAGCCCCGGTTTTAGTATATCTAATATTAAAGTTTGAAATTAAAAAAAAACAAAAACTAAATTCATGGAACAGGTTATATAACCAAACATAAAGAAAATTACAAAATACAGTTTTTAAAAAATAAAATTTTAAAAAAATTGTTTATCAGTCAAATTAAAAAAAAATCAAAAAAATAATAATCAAAACACCAAATAATGTGTTGCGCTGTATCAACACTTATTTAGTCATATCCTTAATTTTATTTTATTTTAATATTTTTATATGGAGTCAGTCGTATCATTTTGCCTCCTTTCATTTAACTCCTCATCACCTGTGCAATCATCACTGGGGATGATAACCTCACTCGAATTAGATAAATAAGGACACAAATAGATAAAATTCAAGAGGTAAAACTTAAAAATAAGAAGTCAACTTTCAGGTTGGCTATGGGTAGGGGTGAAAAAAAAACCGGAAAACCAATTAAATCGAGAAAACCGGAAAAAAACCCGAAAAAACCGATTAAATTTTTGAAAAAACCAGCCGGTTCGGTTCGGTTTTATAAAAAAAAACCGAATCGAACCGAAACTTACAAAAAACTGAAAAAAACCGAGCCAAACCGGTTTGAACCGGTTTTTGCCCTAAAAAACTGAACCGACCCGAACCCGGTCAGTTTGATCCGGTTTCGGTTTTTTTTTTTTAAAAATAATTTTGGTTTGGTTACTTTTTTTGATAAAAACCGAACCGAAGCGAAAATGATCACCCCTAGCCATGGGTATTAATTTACCCCCATCTCAACTCAAGATGAATAAATAATTTTAATGTTTTTTAAAAAATTATATATATATAATAAGTACCTGAAATTTAATTACATCATGTTCGAGTATAAAAATCAATTTCTATCCGGATTAGATTTGAATAACTATTTCGGATTTAAACATAAATAACAATACAAAACATAATCCATGTCTATTCACTATAATCTACAAGATATATTTAACATCACTTCCAACCTTTCATTAATTTGCAAATTTTCCTCTCGGTGACAAAAAAAAATATTAAATTTGAAGAGATTGTCAAAAGTGATTGCGGTTGCCATCATCTTGTTTCAATAATTCATGCATAAATGCACAATTCCTCGTACGAGCATTACACACATCCACGTTGACAGGACTTGCAAATTTGGTTTTGAAGCATCACAGGCCCATTAAACCAGGGGGTAATAAAACAAAACAATTGAATCTAGTCAACCTGTAAGCTCAAAGTCAGGCCCAAAAACAAAATAACGCCAAACAGCAGCGTGACGAAGCGAGCAGAGCCCGAGAGAGACAGTCCAATAACACGAGGTATGTGCGTCCAGAGAGAGAAATCCTGAAAAAACCTACTACGAGTATAGTATTTGTGTGTGGGAACTTGAAAGTCCCTTCCTGCTTTTAACTCCCACTCGAAATCTCCATTTCCCTCCACGCGCGCACACACCCTCTCTCACTATACATAAAGATCCATAGAGTATTTAGCTGCCTCTGCTCTTAGGGGTACTTACTTCTTGATAATAATATTAAGCATCCACAGTTAACGCGCTATCAAAGACAAACAGATTCGCACAGAAAGAGAGAGAAAGGGGAAGGTACTTTCCCTCTTTTTCTCTCCAATCCTATCTTCTCGCTTGTTTAAATCTTACATTTCTTAAGCTTCTTCTGCTTTCTAATTGCTATGACTGATTGATATAACTTGTGATACGATATCGCTAGATCTGTTACATTTCCCACTTCTTTTCTTGATTTAATAAAGATTTTTTTTTATCGTCCTAGCATTAGATCTAGGGGTTCTTTGCTCGCACGTGTTATTATACTATTCGTTCGCTAATTTTATTCGCTTTTGCGTATCTCTCTGTTTTTTTTCTTAATATTATTTTGCTATATTATTATTTATTAGCAATTTCTGTACCCAAAATGTTAATAAGTTGATAGTGTTTTTTGTCTGCGAGATAGAAAAATGGGTAGATGATATATAAACGAGTAATATAGGTAGAAAATTGGAGGGATATATCATTTCCACTGAAAAATTGAATCTCTTTTATGTAAAAGGTAGTGACGTATTTTAGATATAATAAAATTGGAATTCTGTAGGAAGGATATCCGTGCAATTATTTTCGTTGAATTAATAATATATTAATGCTATGCGAAGGCACCTTCTGGTGAGTTTGATCGCATCTCATTTTTTTTAGTTGGGGTCTGGAAATGATTTATACGTGTCGCGTGACTCTCCTTATGTTTGTGATTTAATGGAGGTTTTTTAGGTTTTCTGATAGAATCAGCCTTCTTAGCATTTTGGTAGATTTTAGATGCTTAAAATTTTATTTTTTTCACTTTGATGACTCTTGTTGGGAATAAAATAACGTTCAGATATACTTTCTTGGATATAGAATCTAGTTCGTAGTCATTATTATCCCGGGGTTGCTCTTTCTTACTACCTCTATAAGCATTTTGTCTATTTGATATTTTGTATTTTTTAGTTTCTTTACTTTCATCAAGCTTGAGAATTGGATGGTTGAGTGTTTTCTAACCTTAATTTTGTGAATATGCCTTTGTTCATTGTTAAGAATATTTCAGCTTTTCTTATTTTCCTTTTCTTTTCTCAATTGGGCCGTTGGATAACATGAAAAAGTTTGTCAGTGAATGTCTGCAGGTTTCTCTGAAATGGATGCCACTGAGTCAAAGTCACAGCCCCGACCATTTTCAATAAAGCTGTGGCCCCCTAGTCAGAACACAAGGCAAATGCTTGTGGTTCGTGTTACTGACAATCTCACTACTAAGTCGATTTTCACCCAGAAATATGGCAGTCTGAGCAAGGAGGAGGCTGAGGAGAATGCAAAAAAAATCGAAGATGGTGCTTTTTCTACTGCAAATGAACACTATGAAAAGGAGCCAGATGGTGACGGAAGTTCTGCAGTACAGCTTTATGCCAAGGAATGCAGCAAGCAAATCTTGGAAGTTCTCAAAAGAGGCCCTTCTAGTAAGGACGACAAAGAAGTTTTGGTGTCCGAAGAAGTTAGTGCACCCCGTGACACCGTGTTTGATATATCTAAAGGTGCGCGATCCTTTATTGAGGAGAAGGAGGCCGAGGAAACACTTGAGCCATTAAAAGAGCCAGGAAATTCTTACACTAAAATATGCTTTAGCAATAGAAGCTTTGGTCTAGAAGCAGCTCGTGTTGCTGAACCCATTCTGGCCTCCATTAAGAATCAGCTGAAGGAAGTTGACCTGTCAGATTTTATTGCTGGAAGACCAGAGGCAGAAGCACTTGAAGTAATGAATATATTCTCCACTGCTTTGGAAGGTAGCATTCTCAAGTCCTTGAACCTTTCAAATAATGCCTTGGGTGAGAAGGGTGTTAGGGCTTTTGGGGCACTCCTTAGGTCACAGAGTTGCTTAGAGGAGCTCTACTTAATGAACAATGGCATCTCAGAGGAAGCTGCTGAAGCGGTCTGTGAATTAATTCCTTTGACAGAGAAGCTTAGGGTTCTTCAGTTTCATAACAATATGACTGGAGACAAAGGAGCACTTGCCATCTCTAAGGTTGTGAAGCGCTCTCCCTTACTGGAAGATTTTCGATGTTCCTCCACAAGGGTAGGCTCTGAAGGAGGAGTTGCCTTATCAGAAGCTCTTGACACTTGCACCCATTTGAAGAAGCTTGATTTGCGAGACAATATGTTTGGAGTGGAAGCAGGAGTTGCTCTGAGTAAAGCTCTTTCCAAATATGCTGGTTTGACAGAAGTTTATTTGAGCTATCTTAATTTGGAAGATGAAGGTGCCATGGCTATAGCTAGAGCTCTAAAGGAATCAGCTCCCTCACTGGAAGTCCTGGATATAGCTGGAAATGACATAACAGCTGAAGCTGCTCCTATTGTAGCTGCTTGTATAGCAGAGAAGCAACATCTTACCAAGTTGAACTTGGCTGAAAATGAACTCAAGGATGAAGGTGCTATCCAGATCAGTAAGGTCTTGGAAGAAGGCCATCTCCAGCTGAAGGAAGTTGATATGAGCATCAATTCTATACGAAGGGCTGGGGCTCGAGTCTTGGCAAGGGTAGTGGTGCAGAAGCCTGAGTTTAAATTTCTGAATATTGATGGGAATTTTATTTCAGATGAAGGCATTGATGAGGTGAAGGAAATGTTTGAGAAATTCCCAGATAGGCTTGGATCCTTTGATGAGAATGATCCTGAAGGAGGTGATGATGAGGAAGAGTCTGGAGAAGGTGAAGGTGATGAGCATGAGTTGGAAACGAAACTGGAGAAACTTGAAGTTAACAAAGAGGAATAAAATTGTGCTTTATTTTAGTATTTTTCTTTAGCAGATTCTGTTTCATTAGTAGTTATCTTTGGCACACATTGATGTAGGAGACAGTGACAGCATTTTGGATTGACTGTTCTCTTGAATCGTAGCTTGCATGACCAGGACAGTTGCTGTGAGCTATGATCGGCATCAAATCATAATTGATGTTGTCTGTAGCATAGGTTTAGGGAGATCTTTCCATGTTTCCGTATCATCCTTGTATCACATTTTGTCCGTCTGGGGCTTCCAGAGTAGTTGATTAAAATGTGACGGCACTCTATAGTGGATAATAATGCCCAGACTTTCAATTTCTGTTCTCCATTGTTGAGCTTCTGTTCTCTTATCATTTCATACATGCTATATCTATTTACAGTAGTCGAGTTACTTTAGTTTCCTGGCTCTTCAGAGAAGTCTTTCGCTTTAGCTTCCCACCTACTCGATCAAAATTCCAAGACTATCAGAACTGTGATGAATGTCGAAAAGGTGCATGCTGGTTTCTGAGCAGGAGCATAGCCTCTCGAGGTTTGACAGTTGAAAATAAAAGACACCGTTAAGATTTGGAAAGCAAACTTGAATTTTTTCCTCGCATTTTTCCTTTTCTTTCATTATTGGCGAGGCTATCGGTATTGAATTTTTACCAGTTTTTTAGTTTCTGTATTTTGGCTGGATCATCTCGTTTTGCTGCTTTGTCTCAAAAGGAAAACATCATTCTCAGGTATAGTGTGTTCATAAGAAAACATCATCTTCCAATCCAAGGATGAACTCCAGATGTCTTCCTCGCCAAAAGCCTTATTCCCACATGAAAAATAATCTTGAAAGCCATAAATAATAATAAATGCGCACTTCATAAATTAGGGAATCTCACATTATTGCCAATATGTTACAAGTGCCAACGAATATAAGAGTGGTAATAGCCATGCAGACATCTAGGTTCACCTTTCACCATGCGATCTTATGCCCTCACCTTTTGTATGCGGTTGAAATGTGATGATAATAAGAGGTGCAATTAAATTGGGAAAATGATGCATTGACTGCTGATGTTACAAATGCTAGAATCAATGGACATAGAGGAGCAGGCATGGGAGCAAGTACTGGAAGCAACCCATTTAAAGGAGGCGACTTCATAGGACAACAATGGCAGCCCCAAAGAAATCCTGGCGCAATGCAGCAGCAATCAGAAAGGCAGAGGCCTTAGGGATGCTTTCGGATCATCCCATCACTAAACTGTGACGATATTTTGCTCAATTACATCAAGCCCAACCATTTCCTTTTCCGTTGGAATTCTGCCCTTTAGTGTTTGATGATGAACTTGGAATAACATAACTGGATCTCTTCTTCTTATAGGTATTCCAAGTAAATATATGCTTGTTCAAACCACTTTCTCCACCACCTTGTTCAGATTTTTCTGAAACCTGATAATCTGGTTTTTGGGAGACTGCCTCGTCAGACTTGGGTCTTTTGGGGGCTGAAGCGTAGGTATCTTCACTTGTGCCCTCACTTGCCACAGGCGTGTATTCATTCCTCATTTCCAGAACCTTTTTGTCTGTTCTTGCACTATTGCTGGCAGAATCATTGGCTTCAGACCGAGTATGTTCTTGTTTCTTCCCTTTACCTGACAATTTGGGCATGTCTTCTCCATTTTCGACAGTTTTAATCCATTGTAAATCACTTAATGTGTCACTGTATATTACCTCCTTTCTTCTCCGCTTTCCCAAGACACCAGTACTATTCTGCTCAAAACCTTTGGCCTTATCTTCCTTGTTATCAGGTGCTTGATATGCCCATTCAGGTACCTCATGCTCTTCCATGAGACGAGATCTGTAATCCTCCTTTTTTCTTCTATCCTTGTCCATATCCTCAAAAATCCGAAACTCTTCTTGAGAACGGGCTGCGAGGCGGTTGATCTCTCTCTCACTTGGGACATCTGTTCCGAGTGAGCTAGTTCCTCTATGCATAATCTCCTCTAACATGTCTTTTCTGTCCTGAGCTGCACTAGCAAAGACATGCCACATTAATGCATTGTTCAATTCATCCAAAAGGAACAAAAAAAGCCTGGCAGAGATTGAGTCCAGCTCATTAAGATTCCAATCATCAAAATTTATGAGAAGATTTCAGTTGAAAAGCGAAAGAAGCAAGTGACTAATTCCATAAATGATGGAGAACATGATGTTGAGATGGGAAGATGAATAGACCACAGGTTCCTATGACACAGTTCTTCAATAACTGAAATCATGACTGTAAAACAGCTGGAGAATATAGAACCAAGTCAGCCAACATACAGACTTGATGCTTTATCCTATTCAGTAGTTGTAGCAAGTCCAAGATATGTCCAGACCAATGTGCTCACTGCAGTCCTGGTTATTTGCTCAATTATTAATTATAATTAGTGGTTTCAAGAATGTGCACATGTATTTGATGCTACAACTTTTTCTAGATCGAATCAATGATGGCATACCTATCAAAATAACATTAATATACTGAAGCATGGATGATCCACAGTTGTCAGAGCAAAAATTATGAAAATTATCCAGCAGACTGAAGCAATAACACCTTGCCAATAAGAGAGTAAATGCATGCCCCTGGTTGGAGCAATAGCAAACAAAAGAAACATTTCCTTCTTGACTAAATGGATACTTTCTAGCTAAATGCATGGAATTCGAGTAGGATATACCTGTGGACGTTGTATTAAAAAGTCCAGCCTGGATGACCTTGGCATCAATGCCCTTCTTCTGTTTCGCACGCTCCAAGATCACCTCTTCAACCGATCCAACACTAACCAGAACAAAAACTCTGACTTCCTTCTTTTGTCCAATACGATGGGCACGATCCTCTGCCTGCTGGTCCATTTGGGGGTTCCAGTCACTATCAAAAATTATTACAGTATCTGCTGTTTGTAAATTCAAACCGAGACCTCCAGCACGAGTGCTCAAAAGGAACATGAAGTAAGGAGAGTCTGGAGCATTAAATTTCTTTAGTAATGTTCCTCTTTCCTCAGTTTTAGTTGAGCCATCAAGTCTAAGATACTTGTAATCATGAAGTTGCAAATAAATTTCAAGAATGTCCATAAGACGAGTCATTTGTGAGAAAAGCAGGACTCTATGATCAGTTGCATGAAGTTTTGGGAGTAGGCGGTCAAGTAGTTCAAACTTCCCTGATGCTCTCATGATTTCGTCCTTCCTCCACATGTTATAATCTCCAACAAAAAGATATGGGTGGTTGCAACACTTCCTGAGCTGCATCGTCAGATTCTGTAGACTCTTAGATTTTCCAGATCCTGTAAATTGATGTTTTCTCATTAAGTTCCAAGTTTTAACACTTTATGTGAGTACTTTCACAAGATGGATAAACACCACCAAGATACACAATGATGAGGTCACACACAAGAAAAAACACACGTAAATCAGATGAGGAAAATGAGCAAGCATAGCAGGCAGATATATAGAGGAAAAACATGACTTCAAGTTCTCTGTAGAAAGTGGAAGATGATTGATGATAACAAATACACAAGTAATCAAGCTATTTCACAGAAAAAATCGTAGTGGTAGCTAATTAGCATTTCAAATGAGTTCTGGAGCTTCTGTGAGGGTAAAGGAAAGGAAAGGAAAGGGGTGGGAAAGACCCAAAAAAACTAGCAGCTTTTCCCTTCCAAAGGCAGTAAACATAGATCCCAGGAAATGCCAAACAATCATAGCATATAATGACAAAAAATTCAAAATTGCACCGACAAACAAAGACTGTTAAGAACTCAGGAACATGAAGAAACTTTGGGTAGCAGAAGCGACAAACCAGTATGCAGCCCAACTCTGCCCATCTCTGTAACTTGCTGGTAATAAACTTTTTGCCATGCTGACAAATCACATTTTAGTAAAACCTGAGTTTTCCCAGGAAGATATTTCTCCACCTCATTTTTTTTCCTCCTCAATATGAATGGCCTTATAACCTGAGAATCATGGAAATGAATCAGGATAAAGGCCCAAGAAGACTGCGAAACAAATTTGAAATTTCAAGGGCACCTACATTATGCAAACGACGAATAATCAATAGTTGTTCTTCATCGGTGAGAGAAACTTCACCCCGATCAGCGAAGGGAGCATTAAACCACTCTTCAAATTTATCCTCAGAATTAAAAATATGCGGGAGGAGAAAATTAAGCAAGGACCAGAGTTCCTGCAAGCTGTTCTGTATTGGAGTCCCAGTCAACAAAAGTCTGCGCTTCATCTGATAGCTGCATGCGAGTTAAAATTCAATTAGAAAAGCCTTAACCATGTCTTATGAAATGATGTCCAAGTATTATTGGATTCCAATAAAACTGAGGACATAAGAAATCTTTACAACTTTTCAACAGAAAAGAGCAACCACCTCAAAACACATTGTAAAGTATCATGCCAGTGCCCAGATAATCACAATTTGAATCTTATTAAGTAAAAAAGATGATAGGAAAAATAATTTTCAATTATTTCATAAAAAAGAATCAGTGTCGCAACAGAAAAGGAATAATTCAAATAAGTATCCTGATGCTGCCCGCAAATCCAGGCATCAACTGGACAGATCCAGTATGCTCATACAGTCAGCAGGCAAAAGTTAATTAAATTCCTAGCACTTTCTCTGGAAAGTACATTTTTCAATCCAAAAACAATTTGCTATCCAAAAACTGTTAAGATCCAAACCTAGCCAACCATCATGCTGCTACTAAGATTTTACAATGACATGACCAAATGCCATGCAACCATGCAAACAATGGATGCATGTAGCAAAGAAATGAACATTGAAAGAGATTCAGCTTAAACAATTAAAAGACCTAAACATAGAGCTCATGAGGACATACATAAACTTCAAAATAAAAAATGAGGCAGGTTAGTACACATGTAGCACCATACCCTCCAATAGTCTTTGCCAGAGCACACTCATGATTCTTTAGTCGATGACCTTCATCAACAATCATGTACTGCCATTGAATTTTTTTCAAAAATGCTTTATCTCTCATGATTAGATCGTAATGCGTGATCAACACCTGAAGATTCCCCTCTCTTGATAACTGTTCCCTTATTGCCTTTCTCTCCTCTAGACATCCATCATAAAGAAAAGCTTTAATTCTGGATGAAGAACAAGAAAATACATTAGAAATTTTGAAGCAAGCACCACATGAGCATGTTTACTCACGCAAATGCACCCTGAGAAAGAAACACAGTAAATAAGTCTTTTTGCATACTCAGCCTCTGAAATCCATGTTGAGAATTCATTGATCCAATTCGGTAGAACAGCCTTTGGAGCAACTATCAGGTGTGGCCCACACACACCTTTTTTCTCCTTGAGATATGCTATCAATGAAATTGTTTGTATTGTTTTCCCCAACCCCATTTCATCAGCTAAAATTCCATTTAAATTGTTGTTGAATAAAGACAGCATCCATTGAAGCCCTTCTAACTGGTATGATCTTAATTGTCCACCTTTAAGTATGTATGGCTGCTCAGTTACCTGCATTACAATGTACAAACAGTTAGATTCTCTGATTAACAGCAGCATGAACAACAAAAGTTGCTTGGAATTTACAATCACCATTCCACGCCTTAAAATGTTTGCATGATCTAAACAGCACCAGGGATCAAAGCTCAATATAAGCCACATATATGAAGATGCTGCGATGGGAAGATATACTGCCTATTCTGAACTTGTATCATATTTTGGCAGTTCAAGGATTTTTCTTACTATAAAGCCGCCCAAAAAGAGTTCAACCAAGGTGGCACTTAACATGGTCTCGTATGCTGAATCCTTACTAGTTTCAGGTTAAATTATTTAGTAATTTGGAGTCCTATTCTATAAATGATGGGCAGGCAGAAACATAATATTTGCTGCTTCGGACAAAAAAGGTGTAACTGGCAGCTTCCTTAAGTCTACAATCTTATAGGAACTCTGAGTGTCAATGTTTTTTTTCTTTGATTCCATGATGACCACCAGCTTTGTTAGAATGTTACAATTAAAATTTCTGAATTCTAGAAACACAGAATCTAAGAAAATAAATACCAACAATAGTGGAATACTAACACTAGGTTTATTGGGATATAAAAAAACACTTTTTTCATCTTCATCTCTTCTAATCTCCATGACGACAAAACATAGCTGCAAAAACTAGAAAATACCAGGAATGTCTATATTAAAAGAGCCAACAGGTGTAACTAGCAGGTTGGAGTGGTACTGACTACTGAGCAACATGGTTCAAATTCTGCTCATGGCAGAGACAGAACAGATTATTGGGGGGGGGGGGGTTGTATAGTCCAGGGTATGATGGATCTTCTAATGAACAGGAAAAAATGTTAAAAAAAATGCAGGTCTTCATTTGAGCAGTTAATTTTTGCTTTCCAGTTTTCCAGAAAAGTGGAAAGCAGAAATCTTTTTTCAAACAAAAAGTTACACCTCTAACCAATAAGCACATTTTGCAGCAGTTTAATCTTTGTTTTTTTGCAAAGTTTAAATACTTTCCACAAGTAAACACACCCAAAGTGTTTTGGTTAGCAACTAGAAGCAAACTTGACTGGTGTGATATCATTCCTCTTGCTACCCTTGTTTTGAAAGCTTCGTTGTCTCTTCCTCCTCTCTCTCTCCAAATTCTGATGCTACACTTACCAAGTATTGTTCACAGCACATAAGCAACCTCCAAATTCCTCCTTTCCTTCTCTAATCACCTCCAAACCCATCCCATCATTATTCTAGCATAAACGATATCTTCACATATTTTTCCAACTCTTTACACATTAAACAACCTCTTAAAATAAACCCCAAAACTCATTATTATTTAGCTGCTGGCAGATAAAGACTTCATATCAATCTCTTCCAACCAACCTTTAGTCATCAGACATCATTTCTGCAACTGACAATAATTTGCACTGCCTCATCAAATTACAACTCCTAAATCTCCAGTTTAACAGCCATAAACTATTACAAAATGTAGGAGAGAAAATTCCCATAGCCTGTCCACATCCAAAGCATAGGACCCTCACAATTTGCATGTCCTCAAACTAGGCAACAGTTAGCCTTTGATGCTGAAATCAGCTGATTAGCTGTGCTTTCATAAATCAACCATATTATCTATAAACCAAAAGAAATAACAAAATGAAGCAATCCATGCAACGAAACTCAACTGTCTATCCATCTCAAATAAATGGGAAAAGCAATCCTGAAGACCAAACCCGCTTAAGCAAGATCTTGAAAAGGTTTATCAGGACATAATCTTTTGCACAAGACAGCCACTTCTAAGACCCAATTCCATGTGCTTGGACTCAAAAGCTAGGACAGGTTGCCAAACACTCAAGCTTAAGGGAACTGCTATAAGGGACCAGTCAATAAACAGCTTAATCCTTGAGCATTCACTTGCAAGCACCAATTAACTCTCATCTAGTCATTCTTACAAGAGTATGGCAATCTAAACGACACGCCAACTAGCTTACTCATTGCGGAGACACGCAAAATGATTGGAATTTAAACAATGGAAATCAAACAAAAGATCCACATAGGAAAACCCAGAGATAAAATGATGCAGGGAATAAAGATTCACTATTTACCATCTCCTGAATCGAATGAATGGCTGAGTTGTATTGTCGTTGGCCTTCAAGCAAATCACCAGTATCATCATTAAGATTAGAATCAATGATGACATCTTCCTCAGGATATGTATCCAGTTCACTTTCATTCCTTGAAGCATCCAACTCCGGAGAATCAGCTTCTGAGTCTCTTAAAGGTTCAATGCCATCTGAATGTTTGGAATCTTTTTGGCGCTTGACCGCAGCTCCCAAGTTAGCAAGTAGGTTATTTGTTTCTTCAAGAAGCATTGTAAGTCGTTCATTCTTGCTCTCCTTTACTAACCTCATATATGCTTCTTGATCATCAGCCTTCAGGGCTTGGAGCCTCAGTTTCTCTGCCCGTGTAGCACGCTGCCTTTGCCTTCCATGCCATGCCTGTCAAAAAACAGTAACATGATTTGCATTCATCTATCATATGCTATTCTAAGAACAGTAATAAACAGTCAACCTAATAAATTAACAACAGATCTCATCTTCTGGAATTACAGAAAAATATTGAAAGTTACATTAACTAGTTTCTTTCTAACATTCTGTAATTAGTCACAAGACACAGATCCATCACAGAACTCAATTTAGCTTTACATGAACATTCTAATGGCAAAGAAGACTTAATTTCATATTACTATCACATAAGAATGCTTTGAAGATTGCCATCTAAACTTTTCCTTTGGATGTGATATCCAATCCCCTCTCCCTTACTAATAATGTGTACTTCTGATTCATTCAACTCCTCCTTGGCTATCCCTTCAGTTAAACATATAAATTCCGTGTATAAAGGTTCAGAAATCCCCCATCCATGCAAATGTCTGCGCTTCTCAGTTTTATATTAGCAGGAATGAAGTAAGTGGCAAGATAGAAAGACAATAGAATACCTGGATCCCATCATTCCTTTGCTTTCTCCTTTTATGAGTAGCCTGAACTTGCAATTGGAACTCTCTGACAGCGTTAAGTATTTCTGTAAAAAATTTTCTTTTTCTAGTCTCCACATGGTTCCTTTCTTCATCTTCTAACCTTGACAGCCTCTGCATTGAAGATTTTCACCAAGTGAGAGCATACAACAGAAAACAATATATTCAACAGCAAACAAATTTTATTTTCTTAGTTATCATATTGCATTGTAAATCTTATTATTCAAAGCTCAATTTTTTTTTCATCTCAACTTGCTATGTTTCTTCTGAGAAGAAAATTATCTTTAGAGAGAGATGACTTTTATTTCAGTTGACATCATATGCCAATGATTGACAGCTAAGATTGATGCATAGCACCAGCATAGCAGTTCAGGACCCCAGTCAACACTATCAAGTTTTAGATTGCCACCTTAGTTAATCAGACAATAGGATATTCTAGCAGATATTATATACAAATGCCCAGATTCCAAAAATCCCCCATTTGTAAGTGAGATGGTTTCACAGAGAGAAAATGAACATTAGAAGAAATAACCTCAGCATCTCGTTTCTTTCGGAATTGATCATCAGCTTCCATGGCAAAAGCATCCCCTATACCGTATAGAGGACGAGGCAACCGCATCATACCCCAATCAAAAAGTTGCTTGTCAGGAAACATACAATTCAAACGAAGCCAGTACTCTGAATTCACTTCAGATTGAACTTTGCTTTGCAATTCTGCTAGCTGCCAGAAAAAAATTCATCCCTCAATTTCCAAATAAAACAGTGAACAGAGCCCTTCTATCACCATGGATCCAAAAGCCCCTTTAGCAACATGTCTAACAAAAAATGTAAGATACTAAAATGAAACCAGTCAACCACAATTAATCTAATTTAATTAAATCTAGCTTCTCTTCACAGGTCTCCAAAATCCTTAAGGAAATCAATCCTGAAAGATAAGCAATTAAGCTTTTCCTATTTCTGAAGGGGAAAAGCAGATTTATTATATTTCTGGATATTCATTTGTTTCACCACTCAAGCAGACAGGTTTCTTGGAGAAGCATCAATCACGGTATTAGAAGAACCAAATGTTACCTGCATCCAATTCAGATTGTAACTTGTACTCTATCAAGTATAAGTACAAAAGGCAAGCACGAACTTGACAAAACTTTTCAGAGCACTTTTAACGAATTGAACTTACCTTGAGTCCATGAAGTTCGAGTAAACATTTCATTTGCAGGTCTTCACCTCTGGTTGAAGGCAGTTCTGATCCAACACATAAAAACTCATCAATAAATCCTTTCCAAGGATTGTCTACAAGGACAAATCAACGAATAGAGAAAGGACTGTTACTATTATTAACAAGTTGCCAAAATAACTGCCAGCCAAAAAAAAATCATTAAGCCCCAATATCAGCAGGCATAGCAGCCCAGCTCTGTGAATAAGGTATCTTAATCAAGTACCAACAATATGCTAAATCACGAGGACAAGCAAGCAAGCTGAATTAAAATTACCTTGTGAAGCATTTCATGAGCAAGACAAAATAATGTGAAATCCTGAATGTGAAGATTATGTACAAGAAATAGCAACCTTCGAGTTCATTCAAGCGATGCAGGATGTGGCTTTGATATCGATTTTCCCTCAATTCTGCCAGAGAAAAACCCGACATGCAATTTAGCCTTTGCTTTGATAGTGCATCCTCAAATCCAGTCATCAAATCAGTTCTGATGGAAATCCCAGGGTTACCCTGCTGTGTTATGTTAAATCCATATTCCAGAAGCTAGATCAGAAATGACAAATTAACACATGAATTACAGACTTCAATTGCAATATCAACTTCAAACAGCTAGAGCAGTTAACAGGCAAATCTCCATTGGAAAGAAACACTGTACAGTTTGGGAAAATAAAAAGTTGACGTCTTGTTTCTCAATGTAAGAGATTATAAAACTCTAGAATAAAAGGCCTATCAGAAGATCAGAAAAGAAAACCAAAACTCGTCCACATGTTAGTCTTTAAACAAGGTAACACACCAGTGAGACCATTGTAGAAAAGAAAAGGGAAGCCACAGGACTTTTCAACAATAAACGTGTATATCTTTAATAAATACTGTCAACTTTGATAGTCCATTACAAAGACACCAAACATACATATCTAGTCCAAAGATTAAAAATGACAAAACAAAATCCTAGCTGGCAACCACAAAGAAACCTAACCCTAACAATTCTCTACCCTGCATAACTTAATTGACACAATCACAATATTGGGGTTGAAAAGGAATGCAATATTAGTTAAATAATCCATAATATTTCCATACATAACAAGAAGCAATTTCACATATGCAGAGAAGAAAACACAAAATTGACATGACACCAAAATCCCTAACCTCGAAATTCTCCTTTACACCACAAAATCCTAAAATAAATAAATAAATAAATTCCCCTTCAAAAACTCCAAATTTCCAAACTTGTGACATGAATCCCCAACAGAGTATCCAAGTTGCCCCAAAAAACACCCAAATTCACAAAATTAAACAAACCCCAAAACCCCCGAAACCAAAAGGGCATCTCGAGAAAACATACCAATTGGCTTCTCTCTTGGGCCCCACCGTCAAAATCAGCATTACCGACATCTGAATAGATTGAAGAGACGGTGTTGAAAAGATCAAGAGGGAGGGGGAGATTACGAGAGACAAAATTGAGGGCGGAGATCAGAGACTTTGTCTTCTGAACATGGTCTTCTAGTGAGGAGGAGAAGGAGGCGGCTGGAGAGTCTTGTTGAAGGTGGTGCTCAAGCTGAGCAACCATGGCGATTGGCGGGAAGGATTTTAACGGTCTCTTGTTTTTATTTTAAACGGTTTGTTTTTGAAGTATCGCTGCTGTGCCTGCGTTTAAGAGGGGACACAGACACCCGCTTTGAGCTAACTGACTCTATAACTTGGTAAAGACTACTCCTTTCCTGTCTTCGGCGTTTTCTCTCGCTCTTTACTTTTTTTTTTTTTTTTGGAGAGAGAATAGGGGGGGGCGGCATACGTTTTGGACTTTTGGGTTTACTACGTGTTTCCCTTCTTTGTGTATTTCTCACCAAACACGCCTCTATTTCTGTTACATTACCATGATGCCCTTGTTAGCCTATCTGCTACCGTATCCAGCTAATAGCCTGCCCCGGTTAGAGTCTTTGTTTTGCCCATAATAGCCTGCTTTAACTTTAAAAACTGGTGCTTTTGTTGATGAACCTTTGTTGATGAACCTATAACTAACCTAATAAAAAAAAAATTGTAAAATATAATAAAGTAAAATTTTAAAAGAATAAAAAATATATATATATAAGCTTAAAAAAAAAATTCAGGTGAACGGTGAACCTTCTAAATATGATCTAGTTTCTAAAACTCGTAATCCGATAAA
>Ga0307515_10011026_pt1 | contig 17219 bp, 14 predicted proteins | sample 17_EM_MG_FD_194513 | JGI IMG/M metagenome (GOLD analysis project Ga0307515, IMG submission 194513) | Populus trichocarpa ectomycorrhiza microbial communities from riparian zone in the Pacific Northwest, United States - 17_EM | ecosystem: Host-associated > Plants > Roots > Unclassified | place...
CAGGAATCTGGTTTAAGACCCCGTCGCCTGTTGGAGGCGCCAAGACAGCTTCTCAAGGCATCGGATTCCCGAAGGAGTCTGCAACCCAAAGCTTCCGAGGCCGGGAGTGCGGGGGTCGCCCTTGGCGTAAAAAACCAAGGGAATACCCGCTAAACCTGCTGGGGGCCTCCCGTCCGACATAGGCAAGGTAGCCCCACACCGCGGGTGGTGAGGAGCGCCGTACCGGACCGCCCTTAAAGAGTTTAACGTCCCCCTTGGGAGCTCGTCAGGGACCCGAGGTCAAGAACCCCAGGCACGAGTTAAGCCCCCAGATTGGCCGCCGTACCACTGGAGTGACAGCAGCATGAGCAAGCTTCTATGCCGAGGACCAGCAACCATTGGACGACCAAAAGGTTAATGAGACGACGAGGTCAGAGCCTTATGGGGTGTGCCGGCCTCGCAACGGGCCCCCCAGGTCCGGGCCATAAGGAGGCCGATGACAGTACTAGTGAGCGTGGCACGTGGGGCAGGCTAACCCCGAACCACATTGGGCACCGTCAAGGCCCGCAGGATCGACTCACCTCGCTTGGTGAGCCCTACCTCACCGCGAGCAAACTTTCCACCAATCTCCATGCCGCCACCTCCGCTCAGCAGGCGAGAAATGGGCAAGGGCAACCTCGAGAGATCCCCAGCCTGGACCACAGGCCGGGGTCCGCCACCGACCTCCGGCATCGCCGCGGCCGTATCACCATCACTCCACAGTAGGGCGCGGAGCGCGTCTACCTGCTTGTCCGGCAGGAACCGGAAGCTGAGTTCGTTAGCTTCCTTCATCCGCCACTTCCAAACAGCCCAGAAAAAATTACCAATCACCCACTCCCGAGCCCGCCTCGAGTCCGAGAAAGCTTTGTTAGGCTTGAGCATGGCCTTGGATGGCTTGACCGAATCTTGCTCCACTCTTTTAAGAGCAAGCAGGGGATACCACGGGGAAGGCTTCCAAGAGTCCGGAAGGAGAGACTTGTGATACAGCCTAGGGGAAACCTCTCTCAACCTATTGTGCATCACTTGTTCAAGGGCAGATAGATTATACCGGACACACCCCAAGAGGATGTGGTCCAGGGACAGCTCCACGCCACACGGGCATGTACGTAGAAGATCGCATTTACCCTTGTACCGGTGCCCGATGGCTTGCGCACCATTCATTTCCCTCCATAAAGTCTCTCTAAACCCTACCGGCACATTGATAGTCCAAACCGCCGGCGCGTATGTATCTACGTCCAGATAAATCTCAAATATTCGGGCCATGGACACGACCCATCTGTCGCAGAAGGGGCTCGACTTCCAGGAGGACAGAGGAGGCAGTATCGACTCCCTGACCACCAAGTCGGTTAGGTAAGATAGGGGCTGGTGTGCCAGGACAGGCTGGCGGTCCACCCAACCATCCGGCGTGCTCAGGGCCCAAAGGTCGTACGGCCGACCCGACACACGACCCTCATTAGCCAGGGAGTCCGCTCTGTTATTCCAGGCGTCATCCGCATGGGCCTTGGCTTTGACGAACTCAACACTTCCGGCGTGACTCCGCAGCAGGAACAGAACGTGCTTAAAGAGGGGAAGGGAGGACGCGGACTGCCCTACCCGGGGGAAATCGCCCCAGCCATCCCTTTCCATGGCCAGCAGATTGCTGCGCACGAGCCCAAGAACATAGGCGGAATCCGTGTGAACAACCACGTTGTACCCTCGCCAAGCCGACAAGCACAACGCAATCGCAGCAACTTCCGCTATGTTGTTGGTTAAGGGGATCCCAATCAAGGACACACAATCGTATAATTCTAGGTCCGAAACCCAACCGGCGCCGGCCGAGCAGTTCTCTTTGCCATTATTCACCGCCGATCCGTCTGTCCACACATGAAAGACACCGCCACAGACCGGCCTCTGCGCCAGGGGTTCGGTCTGGAAACTGTTGTCGTAAGCCAGGACATTGCTCCTGCCTAGGCCCCTCGCGGTCCGCACAGCATCCGTGCGGCGGGCCAACAGCAAGTATGGCTTCGTGAAGATGCGAATGCACCCAAGAGGGCCATCCATTTTAGGCCAGATCCTCGCCGACCTGCTGTACGTACGAACCAGCGGCCTGGGCGTCCAGTTAGTGCGGAGTAACCCGCGGCGGACTGCCCTCCGGGCCGTACTGCAAACCCCGCAGGCAGCATCCACATCACGCACGTCGACCAGCTCTCCTACCAGGGGCGACTCGTGAACCAGGAGGCATCGGCCGCCCCTCTGCGAAGCTCCCAGTAGTGCAGCAGGGTGGTAGAAGGCAGGCATGGCTCGCCTCGCATTCAACAGAGGAGCTTGACACCTCAAGTCCAGCCCATACTTCTTGGCCGTCATGAAAGCCTGTCGCAGCCGGGGCTCAAGCACGGAGGGCCTCATGTAGTATTATTAATAATATTTATTTATGTTCTTTACCAATGTTCGCAAAGTCATTTCGATATAGCTGCCCCAGCCTCAAACCCAATATTCGTCACGCCGTCACGCACCACACGCGTTCTCGGTCAGCTGACCCCGGTACCTGTTCATCTGTCAACGGACCAGCCGGATTTGTCTCTTCCGCTCCGTGGAAGAGGGGGCCATTAGGCTCAAGTTAGATATCCACCTGTGTTATGGAAAAAATCCACGCGGCTCCCGTCTTGGTGTACTGCAATCGATAGTGGACGATTTCTCGGGCGGCTCCAAATCCGTTTGCGTCTGATCCCTGTCACCTCGGTATGGCGCGCATGCGGTAGCAAGCGCCCGCTCGCACGGAGGACGGCCGTCGTGCTTGTCGTCGGGTGAACAACAAGGTGCTGTTACCACAATAGACTGGGCGAGGAGAGCACGCCAGCTATCGCCCGCACGCCAAGTCGCGACATCGAGTCGTGTGGTTGCGCCGATGTTGGTAGCAAATCGCGACAATTCGAAGGCGGGAGAGAGAGGAGGGTGCCGTGTGACACTTTGTGGAGAGAGCAGGTCGTGTTCAAATGCGCTCATTGCAGCACCGAGATTGCGTGGAGAAATTTGCAGGTGGTCGCGTCCACTTTGACATCCTCACGTCGGCCGGTTCCATGCGGGCAGACTGCAGGTCTCTTCCTATTCGCGTTCATTGGAACCTGCATAGTAGGGAGCTTCGAAATATATGATGTGTGGTTCGTGTGTCCCTTAAATATTAACAAGAAACCTGGCTGGAGTCACCGACGACGCCAGGCGGCGAGAGTCATGACCACTAGCCCAAAGTCATCCAGACTAGAATAAAGGACGTTCATATACCCCTGGGAAGAGATTCAGCAGAGATTAAGGGCTTCATTCAGCTCGCTCATTACCAGGCACAATTTCAATATCCTTGATCTCCTCTCCCCCATTTGTTCCAACAGACAAAGGCATGCAGACCACACGGTACCGCTACCAGGCACGCTCTTAGTCGCTCTTCGCACAAGTTAGGTGGTGTGCCCTTCCCTGATCTACCAAGCCCTTCAGTTTGAAGTTTCATAGTCAACGGATTTACCCCCCTGAAAACTGAGGTAGTCCTCCCAAAATCCACGTAAGGCAGCCCCAGCGCCTACCAACCGTGTTTCGTCTGCTACCCAAATCGCGGCCCATCGTTCTCTCGCAGCGCATTCGATAGCACACTCGTACAGTAAAGGCATGAGCCAGGACTGTACCTTATTGCTCTTCTTCTCTCACAGAATATAGATGCTTCCAATCCTCGATAGGACCACTCTGAGTTTTGGTTCAATCTGCTCGCGAGTGCTTCTTTGTTCTTTCTACGAGAGCATGTGTACGGCGTATTTTGTTGAATGGCTATGACGTATCGGTCCAGCCTCGGAATCGTCCCAGCTCCAGCCTCAGTCCTGCCCAGCTCCAGCCTCAGTCCTGCCCCACACCAGCCTCACCTTTGTCCCGCCACACTTCTCGTTTGTGGCCTACACGCCCAAGCCACACGGCCACAATCTCTGTGCCATTATTTCCCGATGTAGTTTGTCTTATTGTTCATACGTCTTCTGTGGTGACTGCTCTTATCTGTAGGCCGTTTGGCCAGCTTATTGTTTCGATCATGTATATAAGCGCAACGAGCGGAGGGGGCAAAAGATCCTCACGGTTCTTTCGCCCGCTCACTCGCTGCGCTAGGTATGCTAGTTATGTATACATCTCACGGTTCTTTCGCCCGCTCACTCGCTGCGCTAGTCTAACATATTTTCGAACCCTGGTTGTTTGGACTAACTTCCGTTCATACTGTTGAGGTAGGAAGTAGGCGTCACGAAGGTCGAATAAGAATTAATTGCCGGTCGCGGTGTAGTCTATTGGAATATGAGGGACCACACCTACTGCAGGATATACCAGGGACGAACCGATATGGGTCTCGTGCATACGTTCGTGTCCATTCTTACAACAGCTTCAGCCCACCTGCCTCGGCAGATGGTGAACCCTCGATATTTCCCGCTTCCCACTTTGGCCACAAGTTCCATATTTCGTGGCTCTGGATTGTAGGAGCAACTAAAAACGACAAAACATGGGGTAGCAGGGTGCACAGACCTTGGGATGTGGTCCGCACCAACCCGAACCAACTTGCGAATACTTTCATGCATACGATCGGCTCCCCATATATCCCTCACTTCTTTTGAGAGATCTTCGCGTGAGTTCAGGTCGATGAGTGTCTCCATTTGCAATTTGAGCAGTTTGAGGATCGAATTGCTGGTGTTCGTGTCAACTCGAATAATACCCGCTGAACGACTACGTGGACTCACAGAGATAGTCGTTCTTTTCTTGTGCGTATAGCTCCAGCAATGTTCCTGCGCTGTCTGTATATAGTGTTGACGTCGAGCGTTGCAACCTTGTGCCACAGTAATGGTAGCCATACATCTATATATGAGTCAGATTGTTAGGAGGACTCCGATACGTGCCTAATACACGAATGACTCACCGTTGGTTGCTGGTACTGCGTTTACCATCTGAGGCTGCGCGTGTGTAGCCATTTCTCCACCATCTTCCATCTGTAACGGAGGCCTAATATACGCCGCATGGTGCTTAAGATTGAGGGGTTCGGTCGCAAACGACTCCAACTGTCCTTGATTGTTGTTAGGTTCAAGGCGCAACACAAACAACAACATCACGATTCCTGGAATACAGCTGTACCTGCGAGCAAGTAGATTGCCTGTTGGCAAAGACATTACAAGCTGGCGGTCTTATCACTGGACAATATGAGTACGGCTGTTTCAAAAGTCTAAAATATTTGGAAGGTGGTATTGGTAGGTTTAGGTTTAGAGCAACACGGACGTAGCTAAAAAGCAGGAGTCGACTTGAGTCTCATGTCCTTCATTGATGGCACACGTTATTGAGGCAAAGGATTTCAGCTTTATTGTTGTCGGTTGTGGAGTCGTTCAGGCGGTCAGTCAGGCATGCAATCAAGTAAGCAAGCTGCAAATCATTTTCATGTTATCTCCTTCCACGCCCAGCCATCGCCCTCACTCACTCCCTCGTTGTACGTCATCGATCATCGCCGGTGATGGTTAATTGCCGGTCGGTATTTAAGACATTGCCGCATCGATCGTGTATTCTAGTCTATCTATGAAACATCCGGATCGCGCTAATAGGCCAGACCTCAGCCGATCTTGGTCTCTCGATCTCCTTGACACACTGCTTGACACCCCGACACCCACTTCGAACCAGAGAGCCCGGTACGCGACGTGTCCCGGCTTAGCCAGAACCCCGAATGTGACACGCCAATCTTGTCTTATTTGTTCGTTTATTTATTTACTGTATTTCAAAAACTTTCCTTTCTCTCAAGCCTTGGACTCGTTCTCTCTCCGTCTCTCACCATATCCCCCACCGTCTCTCCTGCTCGATACCGTTCACTGCAGCTGCAATGGGCTTGAGCAACCACGTGTTCTCTCCAACGCTCGCCTCTTGCCCGTCTCGTACTCGTACCACCACAAACGCTGTCGATAACTATTTCTGCGCACTCGCTCCCCACCGATATCGCTGCCTTTCAAAGTGTATAAACCCCATATCTAGCTATCAACCTACGTAGGTCCAGTCTCGCGCCTTCCACGAACACCACCACAAGGTCCGCAAATTTCATTTCTTCCTCGATTGTCCTCGATCGGGATGACACCTTCCCGCACGTTTTTCCTATTGCCGTAGCCTCTGACCCCGTTGTGCAACAGATTCACCAGTGAGGCTGATCGAATTCTGCGCGCTCACAGCAATCCAAGGCCTCTACTGCATGTCTCACCCTCAGTATGTGGTGTTTTCAATGTTGCAAAATTCTGTCCTGTCTCACTTTCCGGTCCTCACCCCAGTGCGCTTGTCGCATGCTAGCTAAGTAGCCAGGTCAGGTTCAATCGCTCGTCCCTTGCCCTCGTCAACCCCTGTGCTGTCCTTCCCGGGTTTTCCCTTCACACCGATGTTCAGGAGCCCGGCCGACGGGTCCGTTGCAGTCCTTTTTTGTCCCTTGGTCGGCTCGATCCAGCCGGGTGGGTGGAACCTGCAGTTCAGCAGGTTCGGTTTCTGCTGCCGATTTCTATGTTTGGCCAGGGGCATGCGCTTGTGAGGTGGGCTTCGAACTCGCATGTCCGGCACTTGGCCGGCCATCTGTATTCGACCCAGCGGGTCTTCTTCTGATTGCCTCGACCTGTCTTGAATTTCTTCAAGAGTGACGACGGTTCGAACACAAATGGGGTGGTGCCTTCTTTGAAGCCGAGGACGATCTCCACGGAATAGGTGCCCGCGTCGCCGTGTCGGGCCGGTTTCATCTCGAGAATTTGCACGTCGAGGGCTTTCTTCAGCTGGTTGTGATAGTCTTCGACTGCAACATTGAAAGAGACATTGTCGTCTTCGAGGTGAAGCCTGATGGCAAAGACTTTCGGCTTCGGGGGGGTTCTCTCGTCCCAGACTCTAAAGAGCACCAGGGTGCCTGATTTCGGATCGAGTGCGCCGCGCACTCCCTCCAGTGTCTTGAACACACCCGCTCCGACCGGGACCACGACCCACCCGTATCCGGGTTTCAATGGGTCGAATGCACGTGTTGACTTGCTGAATTGGGCGACCTTTCCCCTGCTCTATGAGGATCTTCTTTATTTTCGGCCGCCCGTACCACACCTTCTTGATGTCCGATAGCTTGCTCACGTCTACCTCTTGACCCTTTATGAACCTGAGTAAGTTTTCGAGTTTGGTGGTGGGGAGGAAATCAAAGGGATTGTCCGATTGGTGGTGCAGGTCCGGACGGGCTGGGTCTTTCTCACGATGTGCCATTCCCCGGTTTGTTTGAGTGGGTCTGTGGATAGGAACTGGGTCCCAGGGGCGTTATTCCAGATGGGGAAGACGTCTGCTGGGTTGATCACATCCCATTCCGGGTTGTCTTCCAAGGGTTCCGCTGGCAGCAGGGACTCCGTTTCCATCTCTACAGTGTTGGCTTCAGATTCCTTTGTGGGAGGAAGCATCGGCAGGGTCGGCGGTGGGCATGGTCATTTCAGCGAAGGCCGCTGGGGGCAGGTCTTGCATGTGGCGGATATGATTTCAGAGATGATGTCAAGGGTGACGTCCCTGGAGAAGTTCGGCGTTGCCGGCAGGGGCATTGAATGGGGTGGGCTTGGTGTGTTATGGGTCATTCTCTTTTTTGCCTTGTATGTTGGGAGGGGTCTCAGGCGCATCGTGGTGGGTTTAGATGGGGTTGCTTTCTGATTCGGGGTCTGGGCGTGGTTTGCCGCATTTGGCTGTTGGTGTGTTGCCACTGTGGGCGTCATCGCTGTTTGCATCGTGCGCCCTCTTCAGGGTGCGACAAGCGTTCAGGGCCTGATCTGGGTTCATTTCTGTATTCCCTTTTAGGTTTTCTTTCGTTCTCTCTTATATGTGGCTCTAGCACGGAAGTGTTTCTTGAGTTCACTCGATTTGTTTGTCCTTCGCTTATAGTTTTCAGGGATAATATATGGTTTTGTGGTGGGGGTTCCGGTAGGAGCTTCTGATCGTTAGTTTTGGTTCTCGTTAGTGGGTCCATGTGTTTGTGTGTCATCTTTGTGTGTTGTTTTCAAGCTCCTGTGGCTCTCTTTCTTGGTCTTTTTTGGTCTCTTTCGTTTGTGTCATGTGTTATGGGCTTAGTAGGGGGTTCCGCTGGTCTTCTGGGGTGGGCATGAGGTGTAGGTGTATGTGTTCGTCTAGATGTGGTTTACAGGGTATGTGTTGAGTGAGCGTGACTCATCACACGCCATGTTTTTGGTGTTTGTGTTTCGTTCCTGGTTTGTATATTTAGCGCAATGTTTGCCCATATATACTTCACGGTTGTCTCCCGACTCTCCAGCGTTAGGTCTGGTCGTGCTCGTTCAATAGTATGTGTTTGTTAAATATTAACTATCTAGTACGTGTATGTATGTACGTCTGGTAGGGGGTCTCGCCAGTGGGTGAGCCGAGCTGAGCTCTAGTTCTCATTTTCGTAGTCATGCCAGAGAATGAGCTCCGGCTCTCGTGGTCTTTCTCTACACCCCTCCAGATCCGGCTTCCTCTAAAGAGCGACCACCTTGCGGTCATCCTAGGATGTCGGAAGTGGTGCGCCTCCTGCAAAGCTATCGCCTCCCCGCGGTACGCGTCATGCAAAGCGTCCCTCGACTCAGCTCGACGATGGTGACGTAGACTATACTGAGCAGAAAGCATCATTCAAAGAAAAGACGCATCTCCACTACAGAGCCTGAACCTGAACACCCCGCAGCTCCCGTCTTGGTGTACTGCAATCGATCGTGGACGATTTCTCGGACGGCTCCAAATCCGTTTGCGTCTGATCCTGTCACCTCGGTATGGCGCACACGCGGTAGCAAGCGCCCACTTGCACGGAGCGACGGGAGAGCGCACAGAGGACGGTCGTCGTGCTTGCTGTCGGTTGAACGACAGGGTGCTGCTACTCCAAAATGGGGCGAGGAGAGCACGCGGGTTGTCGCCCGCACACCGAGCCGCGACATCGAGTCGTGTGGTTGCGTCCATGTTGGTAGCAAATCGTGACAGTTGTGCTATTCGAAGGCGGGAGAGAGAGGAGGGTGACGTGTGACACCTTTCGGAGTGAGCAGGCTGTGTTCAAATGCGCCCATTGCAGCACTGAGATTGTGTGGAGAAATTTGCAGATGGTCACGTCGGTAGGGCACCCTGACATCCTCACGTCCTTTTGGCCGGTTGCGGGCGGGCGGACTGCAGGTCTCTTCCTGTTTGCTTTCATTGGATCTTGCCTAGTAGGGAGCTCCGAAATATACGACACACGGCTCATGTGTCCCTTAGATATTGTCAATAAACCCAGCTGGAGACGGATGCTGAATGCAGCAGATCATTCTGGAGGGTTTGATCCGTTCTAAGGGCCCGCGAACATCTAGGATTGTACCAATCTGAAACCAGTCAGAAAGCGAACTTTGTGAAGCGACTTAACGCGCCTTGCTGAACATCTCTCGCATCTGTATGTCGTCCGTCCCTTCCCTGAAGGTAGTCACATAGACCGTCGACGCTAACGGCGATTCCTTCGTCGTGAATCCACTTCTTATCTTTGGTCAGGGCAGGAAGGACCGATTCCTTGATATGCACTTAGTATAAATTGACCACTATTCATCATTCTGATGACTTACTCTGGAGTAGAATTCGACCGTTGCGACGATTCCCGTCACCACTTCTTCACCTGCACCTCGCGGACGGCATCACACTGATGTCTTAATCTGTTCCTTATTAGGGTACGCACGTCCTTGAAGAGTTGTTTAGGTCCTCTGCTGTGGCATCTGCAGGCAACCGAGTAACCATCATGATCGCATTTTCTCGATCACTGGTGCACGATGAGCATGAGTACTACTAGATATCGGGGCCTCTCACCGCTTGAGGGGCTTAGCAGGTTGAGCTTGTGCCTCAGTGCCCCAGATGTAAAAGCGGTCGCTTGGACAGTCGGTAGATATGTAGGTTCTTCAACAGTCCTGGCCCTCCTAAGCGGTGAATCCTTCGCTCTAGCATCCTCTTCCTCTCGCTTGCGCGTGGCGCCTCCGTTCCCGCAGCAGAAACGAGAGGGCCCGCTTCTATCGCCTCCTGAGTATGGGTCTGAACAGCGGTCTCATCGGCTTGCTGGTAAGTATATGGGTAACCTGCCGTAGCCCAACCTTTCCTCCGCATTTCTTCTTCAATTCGCCCTTGCACGGCAATAACGGCGAGGCACTCCTGCACATCGTCATTTCTACCGAAGAGGTGTCCTTGCGAGCTCAAACGGTCTCGGGCCAGTCGATCCCTTTGCATTGGCCCAAGTCCTTGAGGACCTTACGATTTGGTTTTCTTCGCTGCACGGCTGGCAAGTCCGGATTCAGATAAGGACTTGAAAGATTATAGTGCTGGTATAGAAGGATCGACGTGGGTCAGCCACGCGAGGTAGGACTTGCTATAGACCTTGGTTGATTCCTGCCACACTTCGAGTGCTTAATCGGGTATGGGCATTGGCGGGAATGTGAGGTACTAGGCACCTCGTTTAGATGTCACCTCCCCTTTGTCATTGACTACGGTGCTCACGAAGTCGGCCAAGAAGTCTTCAAGTCGCATACAAGGATCGCCTCCTGGGAGCTCGCAGTGATTCCTCCTTGAAGGACGTGAGGCACACTGGCAACACCATCCTCGTCTGCGCCCCATGTCAGACACGACGGCAAACGACACCATCCAAAGTCACTGCCCCGCCTTCCTCACTGCCGACGACGCCAGGTTTCGCGAGCCATGACATTTAGCCCAAAGTTATCCAGACTCGATTGAAGGACGCTTATAGCCACCGCACGTTCGTATACTCCTGAGAAGAGATCCAGCAGAGATTAACGATTTCATTCAGCTCACTCACCAGGCACGGTTTCAATATCCTTAACCTCCTCTCCCCCGTGCGTCTGCAACAGACATAGGTATGCAGACCACATGGTACCTCTACCAGGGACGCCTTTCGTCGCTCTTCTCCTTTTCCCCAATCTACCAAGTCATTCAGTTCGACGTTCCATAGTCAACGCACTCTACCCACCTGAAAACCGAGGTAGTCCTCCCAGGATCCACGTAAGACGTAAGGCAGCCTCAGCACATGCCAACCGTGTTTCGTCTTCTGCCCAAACCGCGGCCCATCATTCACTCGCAGCGCATTCGATAGCACGCTCGTACAGCACAAGCATGGGCCAGGACTGTACCTTATTGCCCTTCTTCTCCCACAGAATATATGCTTCTAATCCTCGATAGAACCACTCTGAGTTTCGGTTCAATCTGCTCGCGAGTGTTCCTTTGTTCTTCCACGAGAGCATGTGTAAGGCGTATTCTCGAACCTTGGTTGCTTGGACTAACTTCCGTTCATACTGTCGAGATGGGAAGTGGGGGTCAGGAAGGTCGAATCAGAATCGCTGGTCGCGGGGTAGTCTATTGTAATATGAGGGACCACACATACTGCAAGATATACTAGAGACGAACCGATATGGGTCTGGCGCATACGTTCCAGGAACACCGCGTCCACTCTCCTACAACAGCTCCGGCTCATGCCTCGGCATATGGTGAACCCTCGATCTTTCCCACTCTCATTTTGGCCATAAGTTCCGTATTTTGTGGCTCTGTATTGTAAGAGCGATTAAACATCGGTGGTGAGCGCACAGACCTTGAGATGTGGGCCGCACCAACCCGAACCAACTTTCACGCATACGTTCGGCTCCCCATATATCCCTCACTTCTTCTTAGGGATCTTGACGTGAGTTCAGGTCGATGAGTGCCCTCATTTGCAGTTTGAGCGGTTTGGGGATTGGATTGCTGATGGTATTCATGTCAATTCGGATAATACCCGCTGGACGACTATGTGTGCTCACAGAGATACTCGCTCTTTTCTTGTGCAAATAGCCCCAGTAACGTTCCTGCGCTGTTTGCAGTGTTCACGTCGAGTGTTGCAGCTTTGTGCCGCAGTAATGGTGGCCATCCATCTATATACGAGTCAGATTGTTAGGGGGACTCTGATACGCGCCTAATACACATATGACTTGCCATCGGTTGCTGGAACTGCGTTTACCATCTGAGACCGCGCGTCTCCAACGAATTTTCCACCATCTTCCATCTGTAACGCAAGCCTAATATACGCAGCATGGTGCTTAATATTGAAGGTTTCATTCGCGAAGGACTCCAAGGTTCTCAATAATGCGTCCTTCGTCTCTGTCAGGTTCAAGGCGCAACACAAACAACAACAACACGACTCCTGGAACTAAAGCTGTACCTGTGGGCAAATAGGATAGGAGTAAGAGTAGTATTACCTGTTACCAAAAGACACAACACGCAGGCGGCCTTCGCTGGACATTACAAGTACCTCTGTTTCAAAAAGTACTGCACAAAATATTTGGAAGAAAGTGGTATAATGGGTAGGTCAAGGGCAACAGGGACGTAGCTAGAAAGCGGTAGGATTCGACTTGCGTCTTATTGGCACATGTTATTGATGTACAGATTTTCAGCTTGTTGTCGGTAAGCCAAGGTGGTGGAGTCGTTCAGTCAGTCAGGCAGGCAGGCAGGCAGGCAGTAAATCATTTCACGCCCACTCACGCCCGCACTCACGCCCTCGTTGTACGTCGTCGTCGCCGGCCACGCTGAGATAGTTGCCGGCCGGTATTTAAGGCACTGCCGCATCGATCGTATTATCATATATGATGTATTTCCTGTCTCGGTTATGGTACACACGTGTATAAAATATCCGGATCGCGCTAGGCCAGACCTCAGCTAGCCGATCTTGGTCTCTAAACCAGAGAGCCCGGTACGCGACGTAGCCAGAACCCCGAATGTGACACGCCACCGTCTGGATGACATCTTGTAATCTTGTCTTATTTGTTCGTTTATTTATTTACTGCATTTCCAAAAATTTCCTTCCTTTCAATCAAGCCTTGGACACATTCTCTCTCCGTCTCTCACCGCAACGCAACGCAACGCATCGTCCACCGTCTCTCCTACTCGACACTGTTCCGTGCAGCTGCAATGGCCTTGAGCAACCACGTGTTCTCTCCAACACTCGCCTCTCGCCCGTCTCGTACTCGTGCCCCAACAGCGCCGTCGATAACTGTTTCTGCGCACTCGCTTCCCACCGATATCGCTGCCGTTCAAGTGTATAAACCTCATATCTAGCCATCAACGTACGTAGATCTAGTCTTGCTCCTCCCACAAATACCACCACCACCACAACGTCCGCAAATTTCACCTTCGACTCACTGCTGCTCTTCCTCGACTGTCCTCGATCGGAATGGCACCTCCCCGCGAGTTTTTTCTATTGTGGTAGCCTCTCACCCCGTTGTGCAACAGATTCACGAGTCACGCTGATCGAATCCGCGCACTCACAGCGATCCAGGGCCTCTACTGCACGTCTCACCCTCAGTATGTGGTGTTTTCAATGTTGCAAATTCTGTCCTGTCTCACTTTCCGGTCCTCCCCCCAGTGCGCTTGTCGCATGCTAGCTATGGCCATGAACACGGACGCAGAGTACCCGTCACAGTGCGCAACGCCGGCGATACCCCCCGTTGTCGCCCCCACGTTGATCGACCCTACAACGGTCCAACGCCTTTGGAGCGTCACGAGCACAGTCGTTGGTTCTCAGATCTCAAAGAACAACTACTCCAACGAGTTGCACCTGAGGCTCGTCGCCCGCATTCGCGCACCTGTCCAACTAGCATGGTCAGCACCGTCCGTAAGGCCCATGTCCGAACAACCCCGGTATCTGACCTCCCCCTGGAACGACTCCCGCTCATATCCAACAAACCTCCACACTCGTACTATGCGCTCGGCGGGCCTCCAGAACCGAGTGCCCCTTCGGACCCTCACAAACACACGGTGTCTATCAACCCACCGGCAGCTGCAACTTCAATCGACGCTTACTAGGTCTTTCGCCACTCATGTCCGAGAACCTTCTTCACGCCATTTGGTCCAATTTACTACGCACTACGTATGTTCATCTCACCTCCTTTCTATTGTCGCTAATACATCCGTCTCCCTAGGTCCCACAAAATTATGCGGCTTCGTCCAATTCGTCCGTAAGGCCGACGCACCGCGCGTTATTGAGGTACCCGGCGGTTATTCGATTAGAGGCAGTAAGGCAGGGCCGTAGTGCGTATCTTTACTATTCCCCGTCCCTCTGTTTACCTGATCGCGACTTGTCCATTTCTAGATCGTGCCTCGGCCGCCCCCAACCCGCCCCTCCCACTGTCCGCAACCCCACAGTCGCCTCAAACCCTAATAGCGGCCCTTCCGGGAACCGTTACCCACAGAGTATCCCCACTCTAGCGCCTGAATGACCGACCCTGACCAATGATCAAGTCAACCACATTATTCAACGCCTCCAGGATATCATTCTCAACGATCGCGGTGGTCTCGGCCCGAACGGAGGAGCACCTCGTCAACTACAGCCCATCCCGCCACCACCCATTGCCTACAGGACGCCTTATTCCAACGGTACTGCATGTGTTACCTGCCTCCACCATCCCATGGCGGTGAACTCGGCCGAGAGATGAATTTGCTTTCATGGTAGTAGATACGGTGGCCGCCCTGCGCAGGGCTACGGACGCGGCATGGGGATGGATCACAGAGCATATGGGGCTACTGGGGTCGGGGCTGGCCCGTCTTCTGTCCCACGACCAGCTCCTTGGCACCTACGACCCGGCAGACTCCAAAACTCTTCTGCTCTGGATACGGCGTCGGAGGCGGTTATACAATTTGCCCCTCGCCGTGGTGCCGCCTATGGAGGATTTGGCGGCCACAATGGCATGGATCGCTTTGGTGGTACTGTGAAGGGACTGGGAATGGGTATGAGCAACGGAGGTGGCGCGCCCGGTGGTACGCTCGGTGTTGGAAGATTCGAGTTCGACGACGCGAGCCCACAGTTCCCCGCTACGTCCGACGTCCCTCGTGGAGACTCTTCTATAGCCTCCCCAGCCCTGGCCGCGGCAACGGGATGGTTGGAGGTGGTGCGGGTGGGGAGACCAGGTGGTCACCGTTCGGCTGCGGGGGACTTTTTGGGCGTTGATGAGCTCCCTGGGTTGTTCCCCTCGTTCCGTATTGGTGGGGGTGCGAGCGATGCGAGCCGTGCTCCTGGCGCGGCTGTGACTGCTACAGCGACTGGTGGTGCACGAGTGTATGCGTCGAGGTATACCTGAGTAATTAGGGGATGAAATTGACCTTGTTTAATCACAGTTTACGCAAGCCTCGTTCGACTCGACATACGACCACCGACCCATACACACGTAAATTCAAATCCGACTCTGACTCTTTATCGCCCGCAAATCCGAATCCCAGCACAATAGCGGTCACCTGTGAAATTCACATGGGACTCGACATTCGCCATATTCCTTCCTTCACTCGAGTCAACAACCCAACCCCACAACCTACAGCGCCGTCTACACTTCTCTCCCTCTCCTCATGGAACAATACCATGGACACACTGAAAAAGGGCAACCAAACCGCTCCTCGCCGTTCGCGCCTGCTTGCTCCCTCTCCCTACCCTCCAAGACTCGTCTCTCTGGTCCTAAACCAAGTCTGTCACATAAGGCGCTTCTGGTTTGCTCTCCGTGTTTTCTCGATAACCGATCTAGTGTTTTTGTCGTTTCGCCCTGTTTCGTTCTCCCACGCTTTCTTTGGACTCCACCGCTCGCTGCTGCTTTTGTGTTTGCCCCTCTGTTTTCCAAAAGAATCTCGCGTAATTTCCCCCCATTCCTTCCTTCCAGAAGAGACGCGTTCTGTGTCACCTCAGCTCCAAGTCCTCAATCTCGATCATTTTGCATATGGTTATGAACGTCTCCTGATTAAGTATATGCTCAAAGAATCTTCACGCTTTCAATTGTCACGTCTGCTTTCGAATACTAGTTTATTGTATTGTATTGTATTGTATTTTGCCTCGTCTTTGACTCCCCCATTGCACCGATAGGGTCTCTGAAGCCCTAAATCACCTCTTGGATGATCCTCCGCTTCTTCCTTGCCTTGTCGCATACATCTCGCTGGTGGCTATCTGTGCAAATAAACACTTCTGCATGCTGTGCTACCACGAATGGGACGTATCATCTACCTTCGTGACCTTGGTCCCCTCAACCTCCGCAAGTGTACGTCCGCAGTTGTTCTCGAGTCGGATGCATGTCCCTTGTTGGCCATTTGTGACAAATGAGGAGCGTAAGGCAAACGGGAACGAGATTCAATAATAACCAAGTATCTCATACACCAAATTATATACACAAGGTTACGAGGGAAAAAAAGTTATCGCCGTGCACTGTCGAAAATTTGGGGCCAATTGGTTCCAAAGGCAAAGTCCTCAAAATCAAGAGAGACTGATCGAAAGTGAGATGTAGGAGGGATTGTAATGAGAGCGGGTGAATGGAGGCCCCATCGACAATCGGGGGGTACCCAATAAAGTAAACCGCGGTCTGAGTCTCTGACCCAGCCGTCTGAGTCGGGCTTTGAATAAAACCAAGCATGGAGCGAATTACATGATGAGGGTGGTTGATGTGAAAATTGCTCCGACAGACGGATAGTGTTGCTATTAGATCCAGAAAGATTGTGCTGCCCACTGAGAGAGGAAGCAGCGGACAGCACATTCATGATTCCTTCCTCTAGAGAGCTACCAACTCCGGTATTACTCTCGGCGTCCCAGATTCGAATCGTCTTGTCCCCGGATCCAGAGATGATGTGCCGCTCATCGGGAGAGTAGGCTACGGACCACACATGCTCGCTATGCCCCTCCAGAGGTTTGCCAACTGCAGCACCAGTCTCCGCATCCCAGATTCGAATCGTCTTGTCCTCCGATCCAGATATGATGCGCCGCCCATCGGGAGAGTAGGCGACGGACGACACATTGTCGCTATGCCCCTCCAGAGGTGTTCCAACTGCAGCACCAGTCTCCGCATCCCAGATTCGAATTGTCTTGTCCCACGATCCAGAGATGATGTACCGCCCATCGGGAGAGTAGGCGACGGACGACACAACCTCGCTATGCCCCTCCAGAGGTTTGCCAACTGCAGCACCAGTCTCCGCATCCCAGATTCGAATCGTGTTGTCACCAGATCCAGAGATGATGCGCCGCCCATCGGGAGAGTAGGCGACGGACAACACAAGCTTGCTATGCCCCTCCAGAGGTTTGCCAACTGCAGCACCAGTCTCCGCATCCCAGATTCGAATCGTGTTGTCCCACGATCCAGAGGTGATGCGCCGCCCATTGGGAGAGTAGGCGACGGACTACACAACCTCGCTATGCCCCT
>Ga0307515_10011027_pt1 | contig 17217 bp, 8 predicted proteins | sample 17_EM_MG_FD_194513 | JGI IMG/M metagenome (GOLD analysis project Ga0307515, IMG submission 194513) | Populus trichocarpa ectomycorrhiza microbial communities from riparian zone in the Pacific Northwest, United States - 17_EM | ecosystem: Host-associated > Plants > Roots > Unclassified | place...
GTCATCTCTTCGGGCTCAAAATAAGGTCGTAGCTTCTAAGCTATGTTGGATTGGCAAGTGTGCAAGTTAAATTACGTGTTTGTTATTTATTGTGTTCAAAACATTAAAATTTATATATTTTTTAATTATAATATTTTAAATCATTTTAATGTGTTAATATTAAAAATAAATTTTTAAAAGTAACAAAAAAATATTATCTTAATGTATTTTCAAATAAAAAATACTTTAAAAAACAATTGCTATTACAATAATAAATATATTTTTTGAATAAATTTATATGGACGGTTTGATTTTTTTTTAATACGGGATGACTAACGATATACATGTAAACAAACTCAAACAAGAAGAGAGAGTTGTGTCTTGTAGTTAGGGAATGTTTGGGAACGCGGCTGCGGCTGCGTTTTTAAAAAATTTGATTTTGTTTTTTGCTAAAATTTAATATAGTTTGTATGTTTTGGATCGTTTTGATGTGCTGATGTCAAAAATAATTTTTTTTTTTTAAAAAAAATATTATTGACATGTATTTTGGCACGAAAAGTTATTTGAAAAGCACCCGCAACCACACTATCAAACACACTTTTAGTAAAAAAATTAGATTTACTTATCAAATTAAGTAAATACGGTATCTCATTAATGTTATGTATAAATTTATCTTCCTTACTTAAGTCAAAGTTATGTCCAAATTCAGCTTGCTCAGTGACCATGCGTGTAATTACTTCCATGGCAATCTCAGTTTATAGTTATAAAAACGACTTCATCTCAGTTTATTGAGGCATTAAACCGAAAAGAAAAAAAATAGAAAGCTCAAGGTTAAATAAAGCTAATTTCAAAGGATAAAACTGAAAAAAAAATCATAAAAAAATAAGACAAACTGGATCCATTCTACTAACCCATCATTCACGATATGAGATTGAGATAGAAAAATTATTTTTATTGAAAATGACCTGAAAAGAGGATCAAAGCTGAATAAATAAATAAAAAAACATCGAAAAAAACTCGAGTCACACTAGGTTGACCTGACAAACCTGCAACCCGGGATAACTCTATAGAGAGAAAAACATAAAAAACAAGAAATCTCAAGACCCAACAACTCAATGTCAAATGATGGAATTTAAAAAAAAAAACATTGAAAAAAATCCAAAGCAACCTGTGTTAACTTGACTAACCAACGACTCTGGATAACCTTGGAGGAAGGAAACAAAACAAAAGAAAAAGCTCAAGGCCCAATAGAATATCAAATGATGAAATAAAACAAAAGACTAAAGTTAAATCGGGTTGATATTTGAAACCAACAACTCTGGTCACGAGTCTGACATGACCATATAGAAGACAAAAAAAAATCCTTGAACAAAATTCTTAACCGTCAAAAAATTAAAATAAAATTGTAATCAAAATAATGAGGATTAAATCTGTTATAAAAGCTAATGAAAAAAAATGATTAGGAAATTAATCGAGAAAGAAAATAAAGAAAGAAAATGATAAAAAAAGAAGAATTAAAAGAATGACCAAAATTTAATAAAAAACAAGTAAAGTAAAATGTTGAGGGATAAAATTGAAAGGAAAAACAAATTAAAAAAATGAAAAAAAAACGAGGACTCCATCTAGAAGAAAAAAGAAATGAAATGAAATGTTAAGAGGCAAAATTGAAAGATAAAAACAAACAGAGAAAAGGGTAAAAAACGACAATCAAAGGAATGAGTATCATATCTGACATAAAAACAAAACAAAATCAAATGGAAATGAATAAAATTGAAAAAAAACAATCTAAAAAAGAATTCAAAACAAAGAAAGACCAATAAAAAAAAGATGATCATAATTGAAAGACAAAATAAATAGGATGACAACTTTGATTTTTGACTGACCTGGCATGAATTTCAAGGAATATAAAGAGAAGATAAGGGGAGGGAAAAAAAGTTAATTACTGCCAAATCATTGTGATTTGAGCAGCACGTGCCACCTCATAAACTTTTCCTCCACTAGACATTTTCAACAACACGACAGTCGGGAAATTTTGGCCGCTGCACGCGCTGCCCGAAGGGCGCAGGTGACATCTATTTGTTAGTGCCTGCGCAAATTTTTCTTTCTTTTTTTATTTATATTTATGAAAATATTGAACCCAAATAGGGTTAACAAAAAAATCATACAAAAAAACGCTAAAATACCATTTGGCTCATCCTTTAATTTTATTGACTTAAAAGATAATGAAATAATTGTACTATTTGTAAGAAGGAAAATTACGCAAAAGCCCTCCTAACCTTTTTTATTTTTTCTTTAAAGGGCATTTATGTATTTTAAATGTAAAAATTATAAACTACTAAATTATCCCCAATCAATTTGCAAATGACCTTTATGTCCCATGAAAAATATCATTATAGCTCCGCAAGCAAAGCAAAAACTTTGTATAGAGAAGGGCAATATAATAATTATACTATACAGGTCTACAATGAATCTACTATAAAACATGGATCTATTTTGAGTTTATTTATTATTATACTAGTATATTGGTCCGTGCTTCGCAGCGAGTCAATATCATTTTTTTTAAATGTAAAAAATATATTAAGTGTATAAAGAATGTTTTAAGTGTTTTGGATCTGACAGCTATGCTAGACCCAAGCGATTTCAATCTATCAATCATGCCAAACCCAATTTACTTGGGTTTGACAGTCATGTCAGGTCCACATTAGCAAAAATGACAGACCCATGTTACTTGGGTCTGGCATCCAAGTATTTTAGGTCTTGCTTGTGTACTAGACCCAATTAAATGTGGATCCAACACAGCCTTTTGAATTTAAAAATAATAAAACAATATCATAATACCAAAATGTTCCCCATGATTATAGAAAATTACACAAAAAATAATGTGAAACAAAAACACACCCCCATATGCAAAGCTTTTTTTTTTTTTTTTGTCTTTTTCAATGCTAAAGATATATTTTAACTATTTAATAGTTTATGAAAGGTCAAAAAATCCTTGGGCAACATGTCTTAATTTTGTTAACCTCGGGGATAGAATAATATTTTTACTATGCAAATAATCGTAAAAAAACTACCATACCCCCACTGAAACGTTTAATACCAATGAGCCTATAAAAAATACTGAAATACCCCCACAACCAAGGCTTCAATTTTTTCAACCAAAGGGAAAAATGATAATTTAACTTTATGTGAAAAAACAACATTAGCCTTCAGAGCTTGGAAAATTTACTGTGTAAATCTATAGTGGACTGTGTCTTGGTCCACAGTACACTTGCATAGGATTGCCAGACCCGGGAACCTTTAGTCCAACGTGGTAGCCAAACCCAAGCAAGCAATAAACAAACAGATGATAATTGTGCATTTTAGTTGTCAAGAGAGAAAAAAGAAAGAAAAAACACAAACAATTGATCATCGATGACAATCCAACCATAATATGTCTACACGCGTTGCACCATATGGAAGAGGGCACGTCTGCATATCTAGTTATACGATGGATGACTAGATTTGACCATCAGGAAGCGTCTCATGAGCCTCCTTAATGTTGGGCGCTGTCCACTCGCTGGAACATGTGAAACACGCACCAACAACTTTTTGATTAAAAAATAAAAAATATAATGTAAAAACACTAAAACACCCTCTATGGTCCTCGTAATTACAATGCATAACTATATAAATTTTATTGTCATAATCCACAATAATATGTGTCTAGAGCTACAGTGAAATCCCTTTGTCATTTAGCTGTTTTTATAATAGCCCGTAGATTTTATTTCATTGATTAACTGTTTTTCAGAGAAGATCATCACTAATCATTTATCGCTGAATTTTGAAGGAGGACCGAAGTAGAATATTAGAAAACTTATAAGGGCTGAAATATAATTTACCCTTGAAAAGAATAGTGACCCATCATTGGCGATTGCTCGCATCTTTAAAACACTCTTTCGCGATCGCTTTAAGGCTCTCTTTTCCGATCGAGGGTACTTTGCATCCTCGCTCTCCTCTACATCTGTAGAACAGAAGCGGCGGTCGCCGCCTTTCTCTCTCTTATCGGTAAGCCTTGATCCCTCTCTCTCGCCAAATGCCCTAACTTCACTTCGAGGTCGAGATTTTATCACTTGGTTCTCTCTTTTTCTCGTTTGTTGATTACTAGGGTTTCGAACCTCTGTTTTCTACACCCCTTTTGAATTTCGAGCAAGTTTGGAGCTTGTTAGATTAATTTTCAGGAAATTTAATTTAATTTTTTTAAAAAACTTTCTTATCGCTTAGCTCGTGTTACTTTTGGATCTCAATTACACTTGCCTTAGGGTTTCGAATTTAATTTTCGCGAGTTCGGGAAAGTTTGAAATTTTTTTTGGCGGGGTTAGGGTTTCATAGGCCAGAATAAAGGGAAATTCGTATTGGAATTAGGGTTTTGTGCTGTGAAGCTTTGGTTTCAGATATATGGCCGCTGGGAGATATAGGGGTTGCCACGATAATGAATCCAGGGATCACGAGTCCGATTCTGAATTGTCAAGGGAAGATTTTCCTTATTCCAAGGATAAATTTGATAGAATTGAGAATGGCAATGGTGAAAACGACAGGGGTCGAGTTCGGGAATTAAGGGATAGAGCCAGGGTTAGGCAGAAGGATATTAGGGAGAGAGAAGTGACTAATGGTGGGTATAGTTCGTCTTCTGGTAGAAGTGATTCAGGAAGCAGTGGTAGTGGTGGTGCCCATGGTCCACGGAAGTGTGGGCTTTCAGCTAGGGCCACGGATAGGGAGCCAGGTGAGTTGTCTAGTGAGAGTGGGTCCGATGACGCAATTGACTCCGAGTCACATGCTCACAAAGATAGTGAAGTTTTAAAAGTAGTGGAGAATGGGACTCGGACACCTGTGGAGAAGAAGAGGAAGTTTTCTCCTATAGTCTGGGATAGAGATGACAAACCAGTGAGTAACTCATCAAAAAGTGGGAGCCCCCCTGCAGTGACTGCTCTCCCTCCACCGCCGCCCCTGCCTAAGGCGTACCGCCAGTCACCTAGTTTTATTCCAGAAGGAGGTGTAGGGATATCTCCTGTTAAAAGTAGTAAAAACCAGAATTTGCTGTCTTCTTCACCGCTGAAGGGATCAGTTGGCAATTCTGCATCCGAGTCTCCTGTAGAGTTGGCTTCATCGCCAATGGAGGAGCAGTGGGGCAATGACCAGGAAGCAGAGCACATAGAAGACGAGGATTATGTTCCAATGAGGAATATCTCATCTTCACGATGGGCAGCTGGCAACAATTCTCCTGTTGATGAAGGTGAAATTGTGGAAGATCAGGAAATTCCTAAAAGGAGGAAGAAGATGCCCCATTCAGAGTTTTTGGATTCCAGAGCACGCAACAAGTTATCAACTCCAGATCCCGGGGATTTTAAGAGAGAAGGTTCTGATGTGGCTAGAGGGAGGTCGTCAGAATCTGATGAGCGAGGCACCTGTGCTAGGCCTTTGAGCGGGGATGATTATCATGGGAATGATTCTGGGAGGGATGACTACATGGATATTGATGAGGAACACAATAACAGTGATTCTGATATAGATCCTAAGGATGAAGATGATTCTTGCGAAACACCAGAACCTGCAGGTCCACCTCAAAGAAGTGTAAACATGCTTCAGGGGTGTAGAAGTGTTGATGAGTTTGAGAGACTAAATAAAATAGATGAGGGCACTTATGGTGTTGTATATAGAGCCAGAGACAAGAAGACTGGGGAAATTGTAGCATTGAAGAAGGTAAAGATGGAGAAAGAACGTGAAGGTTTTCCACTGACTTCTCTTAGGGAAATAAACATTCTTCTTTCTTTTCATCATCCTTCAGTTGTTGATGTTAAAGAAGTTGTGGTAGGGAGTAGCCTTGATAGCATTTTTATGGTGATGGAGTACATGGAGCATGACCTCAAAGGACTCATGGAGTCAATGAGACAGCCATTTAGTCAGAGTGAAGTTAAATGCTTAATGCTCCAGTTGTTGGAGGGTGTGAAGTATCTTCATGATAATTGGGTTCTTCATCGAGATCTGAAAACGTCAAATCTGCTCTTGAATAATCGTGGTGAGTTGAAGATCTGTGACTTTGGGCTGGCTCGTCAATATGGAAGCCCGTTGAAAACATACACCCATTTGGTGGTTACTCTGTGGTACAGGTAAGCTGAACTGTACATGTAGCACTCCAACTTGTATATCTTTGGCTTGCAGTTTTGTTTGATTTATTTTATTTTAGTGTTGGGTATCCTTTTTGTGTTTTCTTGTTTCTATAGGCCTGGGTTTATTTTCAACTAGATTTCACACTGTTTTTGCAACTGGTTTGTGATATCTTTACTTTTGAAGTATTTCTGTGCTATTTGTCCTGAAATTTTTCTGTGGTGCCTGATCCTGATGATTGTAGTCTCTTAACATTGATGCCTCATATAGACATGCATCCTCCCATTGGTGTCGAGTGTTTGATGTTCTCTTCCATTTATCCAGGGCACCAGAATTACTTTTGGGAGGCAAGCAATATTCAACGACAATTGACATGTGGTCCCTGGGCTGCATTATGGCTGAACTGTTATCGAAGGGACCTCTGTTTAATGGAAAGACAGAAGTAGATCAACTTGACAAGGTAAATTAAATTTCCGGCAAAATAATACAAGGTAAACTTGTTCAGTTGATTCCCACCTGCCCTTGATTTAAAACTTCACACTGCTATGCTTATTGAGTGAGCAGTTTAATTACTCCTCTCTGGGCTTTTTTAATTGCAGATTTTCCGAATCCTTGGTACACCCAATGAGACAATCTGGCCTGGGTTTTCCAAGCTACCTGGAGTGAAGGTCAACTTTGTCAAGCATCAGTAAGTATCAATTTTCATTAACTTTTTTATCAAGTTAATAACAAGCAGTTGTTCTTATGTTTGCTGCTGTTTTCCCAGGCTTCCAGCTGGGTGATTCTGGTCTGGTTATCTGGCCTCCATTGCGACACTTCTCTGTTACACATCATTCTTGATATTTTGCATTAACCACCTGATATGTTCATTTCAGGTATAACCTGCTGCGTAAGAAATTTCCAGCAACGTCCTTCACTGGATCACCGGTGCTTTCTGATTCTGGGTTTGATTTGTTGAACAAACTTCTTACCTATGACCCTGAGAAGGTAGATAACAAATTAAGTGAAGATCTTGCTTACAGTCAGTTGATTTTTTTTTTTGTTTGGAATAAATACTTTAGTTGATTGCTATAGTGGTTTGATAAGGTTCATTGTGTTTTTCTTGCAGAGAATTACTGCTGAAGCTGCTCTTAAACATGACTGGTTTCGTGAAGTTCCTCTTCCAAAGTCTAAAGATTTCATGCCTACTTTTCCTGCTCAGCATGCTCAAGACAGGTATTTTAAAAGAGAAACAATTTGAAGCATTTATTTATCAACCAGTCCATTTATTTTTTATTTACTCATTTAGGTTATTTTCTTGTTATAATTAGGCGTCTCCGAAGAATAAGGAAGAGTCCAGATCCTTTAGAAGAGCAGCGGAGAAAGGAGTTGCAACAAGGGGAGTTAGGGACCGGTGGTTTGTTTGGCTGAGAGATTAATTGGTCAACCTTGGCCCTGGATTGCAATTTTTTTGTTTTGCAAGCTACTGACACAAGATGTGGTTGAGGTGAGAGATATCCATTGAAAGGAAGTAGCGAACCTTGTTTCTCAGACGATCATTTGTACTTTTTTTTAGCAGGCCTCTTGTGATTTGGATGGAGAAAATATTTGCCTCCTGCCGTCAACCAGTTATGTTTCAGGCTAACTTTGTTCTCCTGCTTTGTTAACATATAGGATGCGCCTGGGACACTGCTTGCATCGCAAGGTGTGGCACAATGGCTTTTCATTTTAAAATATCAGTGCTAGCTGAAACTTTGTATGTAACATATATTTTCCATGGTACATTGTAAACATTCTTAAAATTTGGTTTTGGTGATTAGACCGTATTAGTTTACTGCCCACTGCCAGTTCTATTTTATTCTTTATCTTCTCTCCCTCTCTAGTTTTTTTTCTCTTAATATTGACATTGTGTTTGCAAGAAACAGTTGGTGTGAAGTCCAGGAGATGTTCTTAGCTTTTCATTGACAAAGAAATAGGCAATAACATAGAGCATCAAAGGTAATTTGTTGATTTGGTTATCTGCAGAATGTTAACTGGAATCTGGATTATGCATTCTATCCATAATGTGGAAACTCATAAACAATCGATTCTTAGTCAATCCATTTTTTTAATTTGTTTGACTATAACTCCAATGTTGCCACCCGAGGATGGCCTCCTTGTTATTTAATTTGGCTTGTGACATTAAGTTTTCGGTCACAAGCTTTCCCTTATCAACCACAGAATTTCAAGATATTGATGCTAAGAAATAGCTGTTTTACTTTTTTTGAAAAAAAAAGAGGAGAAATCAAAAAAGAAAGAAGGAAAATGTCAGTAATATAGGTAAGATTATGTAGTGCAAGCTTCTGGTGATTCTTGATGAAAGTTGCAGTTGCAGTGTGGTACTATTTATCCTTTCCCAATTTTGTTGCCCTTTTCTCCGTAGCAAATAGATGTAACCATTGTTTTCCATGTTTTTAATTGAAGATTTTGTTGACCAATGATATTGACTTAAATTGGTGATGATTCACAATTTGCCCAAACAATGATGATAATGCTGTTTTCAGTTTGATCTCTCTTAACCACTAGAAGATCTGTTGTTTTGCTAAGCAGTAAGCAGTAATTTCAAACCAGAGGAAGGGTGAGAAGGAATGCATATAAACAATTGACTTGTTCTTCCTTCTATCTGCCTGATTTTCATTGATAGTGGATAGGTCCTGCAGAACCTTACTTTGTTATTGGAGATCAATTGTTTGATTTGTTTTTGCATGTTTTTCCTTAATTGAAGAATATATCATTTTGGGTGTTCAAACTGTCATTTTGTCTTAGTTGTTCATTTGTCCTGTATGCTGCTATTAGTTCCATACCCATCAAGTTTGATGAATTGAAATTCTCAAGTATCAAAATTTAAACAGCATGCACATGAGCAAATGTCTAGCCTGTCATCCTGTTTTTCATTTGATGATGTGAAAAGATTGTACATTTGACCAATCAGAATGTTTTTATGACAATTTCGGTGGATGTCACTGCAGTATCAAAGCTAGCAGGTTGGGGAGGTTACCTGCTGTGGATTTTATAGAACTTTCAGTTAGATGTCTTCAGGCTCCATAGAGGTACAACACAAACTTTGTTTTGTTCTTATGTGTCAGATTTTCTTTTTTAATCATCTTAATATTCGCTACCTTTAGATGTTGATGTACCTCTAGGCATTCTTATGCATGTGGTTCTGCACTAGTTCTGTTCCTATGATGGTAATCTTCAGGATTTGGTGCTTCTAATCCTTGGGAGCATGCTTTTCAATTGGGTTGGATTTTGTTCTTTGTTTGGGAGAAAAAGAAAGGGGTGGGGGGGTGGGTTCTTTTCTTTGTTTCATATAGTTCTAACTATATGGCTCTTAAGCAAGGTCCAGGGATAGTGCAATACTTTCGTTGGGTTCAAGTTTCAGTAGTAGTAGGAGACCAAAATCCCTTAAAATCTGCAACCCTGAGTGTTTGTTGTTTATTCCACACTTCTATAGTCTTGCCTGAATGTTTGTGCTATGCATTTTCTACTGTCTTCAAGATTTGCCATTTGATATTTCAGGATTAAGTAGATGTTTTCCTTTTAGAGATTAATAGTTTAATGAGGTATGAAGCATCAAAACAGATGATGCAATGCCCTTTAATAAAAAGAAGGGTGGTAATAAGATTTGCAAGCTTGTTCAGAAGGTGGTAAAAAGTTTCTTATGCACTGAAAATCTTAACTAAAACTTGTTGCTTCATAATTAAGAAGTCTGAGCTTGATTGGGACCGCGCTGTTTTTTCTTCCAAGTAATAAAGAATGTTTAAGCTTCTCTTAGGTGGATTGTTAATATTACATTTATGCAGAATAAGGATTTTATGGGACATCGTGAAAAATTACGGAGATCTATTTGCTTAAGAATAGTGATTGGAACCTCCAGTCAATTGTCATTTTGGCTCGCTAGTTGAATAGTTGATGTGGTGCTTTTCATCTGTTAGTTTGTTCCCCCGGTCCTTAAATTTCATCCCTCTTCACATTATATTCTTCTCAGTTCAGTCTAGGTCAAGTTTATGAAACTGATCAGTAGTCTAGCTATTATTCCTCAAGAAGTTTGTGATGAAATACCGAAAGCGTATACTGGGTCCTGTTATCCGGAGTATGTACTTGTTTTTTCCCTTCTGTAGCCAAGATTTTTCTGACATTTTTGAAGCAAATTGCTCATTATAATGCATCTTCCAGTTCATTGATTTTGCATTATATCGCCTGCAAAATGAGTGTAGCTGGCAGAATGAATGGTTTCAAAGCATCATCTTTCCAATAACTTCCATTCTTGGCAACCTCCCCTACCTGCTTCTCCTCAAATCTTACGAGTTTCTACTCTCTGTACGTTGCTTAAATTCAATCAAAAGTTTAAATTCTGTAACTTTTATATTTCAATTATACAATCTCTCTTCGAAAAAGTTATTATAAGTTATTTTTGTTAAATATGTTTAATTTAAAGTCGTTATGATTTATTTTTGTCTCAAGTTACTTGTTAAAAAAATTTAATTATAACTCGAAATCGAAACTGTTTTTTTTTATAAAAAAAAAAATCGTGTCAAATGGACTCTTAGCTCTTCATATTTAGCCCTGAATTCTACCCGTAGTAAGAAACGCGAGCAGGACAAATATCACGTTGATAACCTTCCCCTTTTGCAAATGTGCAAAAACCTACTAGGAAGGCATGGACATGTTATTGTTAAATGCACGGTTGATGCGTGCAACGTGCCAATCAATCAATGGTCAATCCAGAGACTCACTGAGGCATATAACCGGCAACACTCCCGGAAAAAGAGAAGGCTAAAAAAGAATATTAACGACGACTTCAAATTTTGAAACCATTTCTGAGATTTTACTGCTGCGGTGCTTACAGGCTCGTGCTCCAGAGATTCTATATCTCGACTCGCTACCACGGGTTGCATTTTTGGCGCATAGGCAAAGCCACTACAAAATTCATACACAGAACATTAACGACATACAAAAATACATAATTCCGGGAGCTTGTAACTCACAGATTACACTAAACGCGGAGACTCGTTTAATATCTTGACTCGCTACATAATTCGACACAGACTACTAGCTGCCGAGGTATGGGTTTGTTTTCAGGTTATCCAGAAAACATCATCTGAATGGCTGACGAGCTTGTAACTCGGAAATTACACTAAACGCGGAGACACGTTGTCTCTCTCCACCTCCCTTGTAAGCTATGACATGCAGGCATCCATAGTTATCATCCGATTCGCCGCTTCAATATTCGTGGATACCAATCAGGTGCCAGAAGCGGGCGATGGGATCTAATCAACAAATGGACTCCCTGAACCCATCAAGGGTCAACCCTGGGAGCAGTGATGGGTTCGTCTTGGTGGTTACCGAAGAGGGGTTTCTCGACAGCAAAGTTGTGGAAGAAATAGATCTTTAGAGTGCTCTCGTCATGGGGATTTTCATCAAGAAGAGAAAACTATTGTCTTTCCAAGAACAAAGGTAATTAGAGAGAGTTCAATGAAGAAGATTGTGTTAATAAGTCCTCGATCGACAGTCCAGCCAAAAATAGTTATTCCCCCAGGATTGTTCTGCAAATATAGCACTGCATGGCCAAATAAACCAGTTATGAGAATTGAGATGCCGATATATAGTTAGCAAAACCCCAACTTTATACAGGCACTAACAAAACAAAAAATTGCCAACGTATGTGTAAAGAAATCACTGTGAAGCACTTTAACGTGTACAACAAGCCGTAGCTATGAATTGCTGAGACCATATTAGATCTGATCATCCAGAGGTGACGTGATGACTGAACTAGGTTGTCTGCACACATTAAGGAGGGGGCTGTGATAAAAAAATAAACAAACAAGAGAAGCTGAAAGGGCTTCTAAAAGAAATGAATATCGGATACGGTGGTTTTTGTGGTTTGAAGATCTTAAGCTGAGTGTCGCAGCTATCTAAGCATGTATGAAAAGTCCCTCAAATCCATGGGTAGATTTAGAACTTGCAAGAAAGTGTTTGTCCATAAAAAGCCATTGCTTTACGCACTCGGATACTGAACATATATTTGAAGTTTTTAGAAGTGCTTTTTAAATGTTAAGTTTTCATGAAATAATCCAATAGATTTCAATCTACAGATTCCATTCTAAGAATGATACATGTAAAGGCAAGGAATTTCACATAAATGGCTCAAAATTTCTGTATTCTGGAAGTAGAAAATGGTTTTAATACGTAAGCCAATGTTTTTATGGAACACAAATGAAGTGCATGTGAACATTCTGTTTACCCCATCTCCCGTGATGCCTGTCTCTGATTTCCATGTCATTTTAAACCTAAGTGTACAACATAACTAGAAGCACAATACACAGAAAGAGCAACAATTAATTTGGACAGATAATGAATATCAAGTTTAGACTGAAGTGATCCCATGATGTTTTTTCTGTATGGTATCGAATCTCTTTAGAAGTAATCGTGGATCTTGCAAACATGCTCAAACAATTAAGTGTAGAAAATGTGGCAATATCTCATTAAAACAAAAATAATCTCTGCTGTTCAAGTGAGAAAGTTTCAAGATAAGATTTCGTACCAAAGGCTTGCCTTTTGTGATATGAGGTCATGTAGGATGCCAACTGCATATTTGTAGGCATTGCAATATAATCAAATGACTCTAAATCGCTTTCAGAATAATTTATCCGTGCTGAGTTTTGTAGATTCGCAGCTTCTAAGTTCCCCGTACTGTTTGAAACTCTCAGTTGAGATGTATCATTTTGACCACATGTTGCTAACGCATGCCATCTACTTGCTATGGATGCAATACCCAGGGCTCTATGGGATATTTTTGTAGCAGCATGCAAGCAAAGGATTATCCCAACAACCTGGACAGTCGAGGAAACCTGAAAACTTGGGGAAAATGTCAATGACAATCAGGGCCATAATGCATGCAGCGCGAAATTTTTCTAAAGGAAGTGTGCGAGTTAAAAAACTTCTTCTGATTAAATATGTCAAAATAGACGTGGAACCCATCTAAACCCTAGGAATGCAAGCCCTTAAGGATGGGACCTTAAAGAATCAGATGAAGTTTATGCAGACATTTTACAGAGGAGCAGGTGGTGAAGCACTTACCGCAAAATCACCGCCATTTATACCAGTAATAATTCCACGATAGCCTGTGATTCGGAATAGAGTCACAAATTGACTAGCTGTAACAACACAGAACTGGAGAATAAGAAAGATTCGGAACCTATGACTTATCTTAGAGAGATGATAACGCAGACGGGTGTGCTCCTCTATAAAAACCAAAACATCACAATCCCTTTCCAGCAGCTTTGCATAGTCTTCAAAGTGAATTACTTGCAAATTGCAGATTAGATGAAACAAAATGCTGGCTGATAAAGATATTGTACTCACATAACTCCAGGATATAATCAGACCAATTAAAACAGCAGTAGACATCAACCATGATTCATGACGTACATACGAGACGCGGATGGCTTCACGCGCAACTTTCAGAATGAAACATGGCAGCGACCAGAGGATCAGCAAGCGTAAAGAATCCTGTGAAAGAAATTATCCAAACCATGTCTTCATTGTACTTGTGACTGAAATATCTCATCGAAGAGCCAAAGGGATGATATGTCAACAACCTATAACTTATGTTGGTGAGAATGTGTAAAGCTAATAGCATGATTTATGAGAACTCAATTGCAGGTGCATTCTCAAAAAATGAACGAGAAATTGTAAAGGAACCAGATTTTCAAGAGTTGGGATTACAATGTAATATGAGAACCAGAGGGCCTCATTCGTTACATGTTTAAAGCTGTGTTTGAAAATTCGGTTGTCATCATATTTTTTAAAAATTTAAATTTTTTTTTATATTTTTAAATTATTTTAATGTACTAATATTAAAAATAATTTTTACAAAATAAAAAAAATTATTTTAATACATTTCTAAATAAAAAAATACTTTAAACAATAACAACACACTTCCAAACACATCTAAATCAAAAGTCATTCAATGATTTATGATTTTCATTCTTCATCTTGATGGAAAGAATAATCTTTTATCTGGGGCAAGAAATTAGGAAAACATTGCTTTTTGGTACGCAGGCGAGCAAATTATGGGCAAATGAGAAAATCTGTAATCTTTTAAACTTCTGATAAAACTTGAGTTGGCGAAGCAACAACATAAACCAACCACGATTCATGCCTGATTGCTAATTATGCCGGATTGCAATCATGCTATGTTAAAACGCAAAAGAACTACGAATTCAAAATTGCCAGAATTGTAGCAAAGCCTACAAGCAGTTAACACAACATGAAGATGAATCCACAAACAGAGTTGAGCGAGTAATATATAATTTAAGCTAGTTAAGAGAGCTAATTACCTTAATCTGTCGAATGTAGAGAAGGGAAAAGCGAGATATATGGCCACCAAAACGATCAACAAAGAGAAACTTTCTAATACCATACTTGCGTAAATTATGCGATAAGCAAATCAAAGAAACAGCAGCAAGACAGGCCTGTGATGCCACAATATCAAGCTCGAAATCCTTAATCTGGTACTTGTCGCACCCTGAACATTGGGACAGCTCCAGTAGTGCTACCGGAAGCAAGACACCAATCAGCAAAAAAGCAGCCCATGAAAGCAGAAAACTCTTAAGAGAAGATTGATTGAATCCCAGAAATGATAGATATGCTTCAAGCTTTTCTAGTGCTTGATTGATGTTTTGGTTTGGAAAACTAATCCCTTGGTTTTGTTGTTGTGGATTGTGATTAGGAGTTGATTTACTGTTACTATTTTTATTATTAGTATCATCATCATCAAGAAGAGGGGTGTGGGGTGGAGGTTGGTGTTCTGTTTGGAAGTGTATTACATGAGCATCTGCCATGGATTTTGCAGACACTCTTGGGGTTTGAGTTTAAGATGGCAATGGAGAGAAGAATGATTGAGATCTCATACCAGTCTCAGGGTCAGGGGCGTTCTGGTGCCTGCCTTGATCGTTCAGAATCAAAAAAAGTTCAAAAGCAAAAGCAGATTCATTCGTGACCAGATCAATGTTTTATATATATATATTTCAATTATTTTAATATCTGAAATTAATAATATATATATATATATATATATATATATATTAATGTATTTTTAAATAAATTTTTTTAAAAAATTACTTTGCATCAAAGCAACAATATTTAAATAGATTAATACTAGTCACCTAAGGAATTTTCATGGTATGAGTTTATATAATATTTATTTCTTATTTATCAATAATTTTTTTAGATATTCATGTCTTATTCATAAGATCCTAGATATTTATTTGGGTGCTTATTATTTGAATATTATTTATTATTCAATATAAAATAAAATAGCATTATATATTTGAGGTATTTATACATCTATTAAATGACAAAATTATAAATATTGTACATGTTTATACTTATTATGATAATATTGGACTATATATATTATAATAAATGTAGTTCAGTTTAGATTTAATAATATTTATTCAATATCTATTATACATCAATTAAAAATAATTATAAAAAAAACTCGTTAATTCAAATTGATTTAATTTAGGATGATATCTATTGTTATCTCTAAAGTAAATGCTAAAACTAATATTCTAGAAGGTTTTAGTGGTGCAAACGGTAATTTTCAGAGGTTTTGGGATTTGTTTAATCATAGGATTTATGAAAGCAGTTGATTATAAATTCTAAAAAAACAGGTGTTCTTGGGAATCAATTCAATTTATACTTAATTTAGAATCAGTCTGCAAATCTCTCTTTAAAAGTATAATTACTTTGAGGATGCTCTCAATTTAAATAGAATATAGTATCTTTTTGTCTAAAGCACTGCTTGTTTTTTATTTAAAATTGTGTTAAAGTAGGTTTGATTTGAAAAAATATTAAATTTAATTTTTTTAATGTTTTTAGATGGTTTTAATATACAAAATTATAAAAAAATATATTTTTTTAAAAATTATTATACACTACATTATCAAATATATACCGATAGCTCCATTTATATGGTTGCAGTGATGTATAGGAACGCTTGTTTGGAATTGTGATAGCGATTGTGGTTCAAATATTTTTCATTTAAATTTATTTTTAAATAATATTTTTTTTATTTTTTAAAATTATTTTTGAAATTAACACATCAAAACGATTTAAAAATATAAAATAAAATAATTTTTAACAAAAAAATAAATTTTTTTTTTAAATAAACACGTTGAAACCACATTCTCAGACACACTTTAAGGAATTGGTGAGGGAACGTGTCTACGTTGTATGTGATCATGGGGCACAAATAATTCTTTTTCGTCTCTGGAGCTGTTGCCTGAGAACTCGGAATCTTTTTTTTTTTGTCGTCGTCGTCTTTGCTTTTCTTCTTCGTTGTTTCCGGTAAGAATTTTCAGATAAAAGAGACAAATGTTGCCTGAACTGGAAATAAAAATAGAAACATCAATGAATTGTCGCATCGGGGAAATTGCTATTGTGGCCTTTGTATTTGTTTTGCAATGGTTTTGAAAGTGAAAATGAGTTGAAAAGACATCAAATCTATGTTTTTATTTTAACATTTTGAACTGTACTTGACCAAACAGAGCCTTAACATGGATTTTCCTGCCTTGGTCCCCTGCACTACTGTATGCTGTTTCTTGGCGCCGTTTCATCATGTTTTTCAAATTTTTTAATTTTTTTAATATTTTTAATTATTTTAATTTTTAATATATTATTTAAATACATTTTCAAACAAAAAATACTTTAAATAATATAATTTAAAATACATTATCCGTTGCTATTTGCAATGCTTATTAGAGGGTTCTCAATGATAACTTGAGTTATTAAACCGGTCGATCTGAGATTTGAAATTTAATTCAAGTTAAGTTCTATATATAAAAAAAAACTTTATTGATGTGTGATTTCGCAAAAAAAAAAAAAGAAGTGGAATTTGTTGATTTAAAACACGAACAATAAATAATTTAATTTAAAAAACAATTTGTAATTTAATTAAAACACGAACAATAATTTGTTGATTTACAAAATAAATAACGTAGTTTTGACTTTGAAAAAAAAAACAAAAATAGTCACGACAGTCAGGTTGGAGTGTTGGGAATTTAAGAAGCG
>Ga0307515_10011028_pt1 | contig 17215 bp, 6 predicted proteins | sample 17_EM_MG_FD_194513 | JGI IMG/M metagenome (GOLD analysis project Ga0307515, IMG submission 194513) | Populus trichocarpa ectomycorrhiza microbial communities from riparian zone in the Pacific Northwest, United States - 17_EM | ecosystem: Host-associated > Plants > Roots > Unclassified | place...
ATTTAAGGTTATAGCGGCTATAGGGCCTTCTATTTTTATATAAACTCTAAAGTACCCAGATATTATAAGCGCTATAACTTAACTCTAGGAGTATAATATTGCCTACTTCGCCTACTACGGGGTATTAAATCTAGTTAACCCTTTTAAAAGTGGCCTAATACTATAGACGGCTAGGATATCTACTTAAGAGCTAAGGTAGGATATACTAAGCGTTCGCGAGGTATCTTAGGCCTACCTCTTATAGGCGGAGATTGTATACCTCTTAGCCTGCTTAACTGCGCAGAACTAGGTTTTTAGGCTTTTAGACAAAGTGCTCTATATTATTAGTAGGTTTTAGGTTACTAGATTTAGGTATATAGTTAGGTGTCTATGGCTGTCTAATAATAAGGTATATATAAATATTACAAGGTTATTCTACTCTAAACTTAGTTAAAGTAAAACTGCGAGGTATAACGATAATAGGGCTATTGCTTTAGCATTATATAAAGCCATTATAAAGATTTGGGAAAGTAATAAGTACTAAAAGCGGCCGCTGCTCTAGGCGTAGTATATATATTTTAGGGCATAATCTAGTAAAGAGATTGTTAGCGTTAAGGGTAGGCTTTTAGGCACTTAATTTATAGATAGGAGGAGCTATATAGATATATACTAATACCTAAGTATTTAATCTAAGGCGTAATAGCGGCCTTAAGAGAGACGAAAACGTAAGGTACCTGGTTAGATTATAATATATACTTTAGCCATATAACGCTATCGTCCTATTTAGGGGCGTGTTCGATCTAGTGCAGGTTACGCTTTACTACTATAAGTAGGGAGGGCGGTCGACCCGCTCCGGCCACACCCTTATTAAGGGTGTACTTTTCGAGATTAAGAAATAGAGAATGTAGAGTAAATGGGTAGCTAGTTGGCGTTGGAACCAACTGTCTTGGTTTAGCTTGGCGCGGTTACTTAAGTCAACTTAACTATGCCGGAACTACCTTCGTGATGCGGTTATGTCTATATCGCAGCCTCCTCCTATTATTTTAGCAGGGGGCATCCGCAGTAAAGATATTGTCTTGGGATGCCCCCACTAAGCCTATAATAAAAGGTTCTTCTTTCCGCTAAACTAAATTTAGTTAAGCGTTGGGTGTGGCACTTGGGCTAGCCTTGCTATTAGTAACGTGTCCTTTTTAAAAGCTTTACTGCGTATAAGGATAGGTATCTTGCCCACCTTCATTCTATAGTGTCTTGCCTTTACTATTATAGCCCCAAATATCGCACTCTCCTAGCACGTACTAATTTATAATATAATTATTGATAAATTGCTAACTATTGCTAAAATGGCTGAAGTTGCTGGCCGTAGTAAGTGTTTAATTAGAGCGATACGCTTAAACCTTTATTACTTTAGTGCTATAAAAGCTCCTTAGAACGGTAGCAGACGGCCTTAATCTATTACGCCTCCTATATTAGAGGCGCTATGTAAACACTTGCTTAAGAAGCTTAAACTATATTAGTATAAGATGGCAGTTTTCTTATAAGACGAGTTTAAGGTTCTTGTATTAATATTTAGCATTAGCAGGGCTCTATAGTATAATAGGATTCTACTATTAAAGGCTAAGTGCCCCGCCTAGACCTTAAAGTAGTAAAAGTAAAAGTTAAGCTCTACTAGCTTAATGGGCGTGTCACTTATAGGAACTTATGTAAGTTGCTTTATTTACTTAATATAGGAATTAGGAAACTAAGTACTCTAGTAAAATATCTAAAGAAAGCCCGTCCTTTAAGATTATACGTAAGGCCACTACTAGCTTTGCTATATTTAGAGATAAAGATAGTTAACTATAACCTAGGGATCTATACGGATATTGACGGAGTTAGAATAGTAGTGGTAAACTCTTAAAAGCTTAGAATTGATCGTATAATATAAGGCCCTATTAGTAGGCGCCATTTAATAAGTGAGAATTCTAAACTTATATTCACAGAAGGGGTTATAAGAGGACGCTATATTCTTAGGAGGCACTATAAAGTTGTAGAGACTAATACTAGCCTTAGATACTATAAAATTAGGTAAATTACTTAATCCTAAATTCCGATCCTGCTTATACTATTTATAAGTTCCTTATCTATATTGTCGCACTTTATTTTAATTTTAGTTTCAATAAAAGCATCTATCTCTTTCCAGTCTGCTATAAAGGCTTCCGCCTGTTAAAGTGTTTAAAAATGCTTATAATATGCACCTAAAAAATTTACCACTTCTGGCTCCGCACCGCCTTTACTACTTTTAATGAGTTAAAAAGCTATACCTAATAATGGGCCCTAATACTAACTAGTAATATAACCGAACCCTAGGGTTCTAACCGTTGGCGACAGCATAATATACCTTTTGTCCTTTTTGTGGTGTTGTTTTCCTAGCACCATCTTTAATAACGTATTTGCAGTTCTTAAATCCTTTATTTGTTATATATGCTTTAGCCTTACTTAAAGTTATAAAACCCTTAAAAGTTAGTTCTTTAAATCCAGTAATTAAGGGGTATGTATCTCCCCTAATATAACGGCTTTAGAATCTAGAAGGCTACCGTTTTATAACTTATAAAATCCTTACTAGGAGGAGAATATTGTTGGAACAGTAAGGTAGAAACCGTAAATGACCGCGTAATACTCGTAATTCTTCCTTAACTGTTTGCCCATACTCGCCTTAAGAAATTATGGGTTGTAATTACTGGGTCTTTAAGGGCTTATAAAGTACTATATAAGAAGTTAATAACCCCGCCGCTTTAGTTATGCCACTATATTTGCTAAGATTTACGTGCTATTACGTAGAATAGTTATTAACTGTAAGCCCCGCTTTGCGTTGCCCTTATAATTTATTACTGGTTAGAAGAAACCGATTTAATTTTGCTAATCTCTTTAAATTCCGGCGTAAAACTACTCGTCCCTTCCCGTTTAGTTTAGCTGTGGTAAGTAATATAGCAGATTACGTGGATAGTATGGGTGCTGGCTTAGTCTAGCTTCTTTAGACCCGTTATAATCCCGTCTTGGTGCTCTAGTTTAGGACCTCGCCCTCTTCTACCCCGCTATTGGAAACTCTTGGCGCCTACCTTACTAACCTATATTATCTATATGCTACCCTATAGCAAAATCGACCTTAACTTCTCTCTCTATTTGTGTTAAAAAGCCGTTTATAACGTATATATATATATATGTAGGTTCTACTATGGCCATGTACCTCTAGGGTATAGGCCGTTACTATACGCTAGCCGAATACATCCTGCCGCTAGCAAACTTGCTTTAGTTTAGAAGCTAACTATAAAAACTGCTTATCTACTGTTTAATGCTATGCTTATGTAGACCCTTAATAAGGGTATGGCAGGTGCGGGTTAGTTACCTCCCTACTAGCGCGGGCGAGGTATAAGAATCTTACTCGTGACGGGAGGGCCGCGAGTATATGCTGCGCCGCAGGTTTAATTATACACGTGACTTAGTGGGGGTGGCCGTGCTAGATATCGTGCACTTAGATTGTAGATAAATACTACCTATTAAGACTATCCAATCTGCATAAGTTTAGGTTTTTGGGTACGATGTCTTATGCCATGTTTTAGCACTATTACTCTCCGCTTTCGTAGGGGCCTAATAGTATTCGCTTGCTTCGCCTAATGCTAAATAAAAACGATAGGGGGAATATAAGATGCGAGCTCTTTAAGTACGTTCTATAAGAGTCGGACAAAGCGACTTATCCGTACGAGGCATTATCTTACGCATAGGGCGGTTTGGACAAGCGTCAGTCTATTTTTATAGACAATTAATACTTGGCCGTTACGCTAAACCTTTACGCCGCGCTATTACGTCTTTGAGATCGCGATATTGCACGAATTATCTAGGTAGATGCTGTTTGTATTAACTAAGAAGATAGACAAGAGAAAGAATACTAGATTTAGTCTATGGCGAAGATCTATGGTAAAGCAAGCCGTGTAATTGTTTGGCTTGGAGAGAGGGCAGACGATAGCGATGTAGTGCTTAAAGCAATACGCGCTGCAGATAAGAAGTTCACGGATTCTTTAAGCAAAGAAATAATCTAGAAAGAAAGGATCTAGCAAGCAATTCTCCTACTGTTTTAACGACCGTGGTTTCGGCGTATCTGGGTAAGGCAGTAAACGTTCGACAATATCCGTAGGAATTACTAAAAAGTCAATCTAGGTACTGTAAGAAGTGGCCGCAGCTCGGCATATCTTGATCTTATATAGTCCTACGGAGATTAATAGATACGCATTCTATTTAGGTTTGGAGTTATTAAAAGATTTCTATAGAATCTGCTTAGACTTATAAGGCCTAATCTGTTTAGTAACCTATCTAATAAAGGGAGTAATATTCCGGTCTAAATACGCATTAAATAGGTCGGGAAGGGTTTCTTTAGATATATGCCCTCTAAGTAAGCTGATAGATATATACCATACCTATAAGGCTACTAAGCGCCATAATAAGGTATATGCCTTGCTCGGTGTAAGCTTAGATAATCTTAGCGCAGCTAGCTTATCGCCTAACTATAGGGTTTTATAGAAGGAACTCTTATAGCGACTTATTAAGTTCCTTCTTAGTAAATAGGTATTTATTAAGACTTAGGGCAATAGGGAGATAGCAGTAATTAATAGTAGAGGCTATGTTCTCGGTTAAGTGTTCTTAGTAAATAGTAATTAAAATAACAGATAGAATATAAATATCGTTTTTAAGAATATACCGGAACACCTAGTATATAACGAAGAATATAAGACTTACTAGACTTTGGCGAAACCCGTTTAAAAGGGCGACATTATTTACCTTCTATAAGGAGCTTTAAAGCCTACTATTATCTAACCATATAAAGATTATTTTGTGGTTATTATAATAACAGTTACTCTTCCGGAGGCTATAAGAATAGAAAGTAAAAGTATTAGACCGCCGTAGCTTTCCTAATTAGTAATAGACTTCCCGTATAACTTTCTACTTATCTAGAACTAGAAAATGTCCCTAGGGGAGTTGCTAGATCGCGAAGGATATAATAGAGTAATCCGGTTATAGAACGCCGCGCTAATATTAAAGGACTTGAAGGAGTATAAAAAGGTAGAAAAGAGGCTTAAAGAAGTAATAGATGTTTAAAATAAGATGTTTAGAAAAGAGCATCTATATACACTAATAGGTATTAATAACCTCGCGTTACTATATAAGCAAAAACAGCATTTAGAGGATGCGGAGAAGCTATTTATATAAGTAATATATATAAGAAAGCGGGTATAAGGGCTACCCTATTTAGATACACTAAATAGCATAGCTAAACTAGCGTTAACTTATAGAGATTAAGGAGATTTGGGGAAGGTAAAGAAGTAAGAGATAATAGCGTATATACTTAACCGAGGAGTAGACTACGTATAGATTATAAAAGAAAAGGCGGTCTAGATTATAGGATTATTTAATAAAGAAGTAATAATGCTTTTACTTAATTAAAGAGGGAACAAGGTCTAGATTATAGAAAAGGTAGTAGTTTAAATTATAGGTAGATTTAATAAAGACGTAATAACGCTTCTACTTAAGTAAAGAGGGGATAAGGTCTAGATTATAGAAGAAGTAGTAAAGGCAGCGGCAGGGAATTAGACTAGAAAAGAGATAATAATACTTTTACTTAAGTAAAGGGAGGGCGAGGTCTAGATAATAGAAGAGACCGTAGTCTAGATTATAAGTAGATTTAATAAAGATGTAATAATACTTTTACTTAAGTAAAGAAAGGATAAGGTCTAGATTATAGAAGAGGCGGTAGTCTAAATTATAGGTAGATTTAATAAAAACGTAGTGACGTTTCTACTTAAGCGAAGAGGGGATAAGGTTTAGATTATAAAAGGAGTAGTAAAGGCGGCGGTAGGGAATAAGTAAAGTGGAAAAGAAGTAATAATGCTTTTATTTAAGCAAAGAGGGGATAAGGTCTAGATTATAGAAGGAGTAGTAAAGGCGGTAATAGGGAATAAGTAGAGTAGAAAAGAAGTGATAATGCTTTTACTTAAGTAAAGAGGGGATAAAGTCTAGATTATAGAAGAAATTATAAAGGTAGCAGTAGGGAATTAGTGGAGTAAAAAAAAAGTAATAATAATTCTACTTAAGTAAAGAGGTAACAAGGTCTAAATTATAGAAGAGGCGGTAGTTTAGATTATAGGTATATTTAATAAAGACGTAATAATATTTTTACTTAAGTAAAGAGGGGATAAGGTCTAGATTATAAAAGAAGTAGTAAAGGCGGCGGTAGGGAATTAAAGGAGTAGAAAAGAGGTAATAATGCTTTTACTTAAGCGAAGAGGGGATAAGGTTTAGATTATAGAAAAAGTAGTAAAAGCAGTGGCATAGAATAAAAGGAGTAGAAAAGAGGTAATAATACTTTTACTTAAGTGAAAAAGGGACGAGGTTTAGATTATAGAAGAGGCGGCGGTTTAGATTATAGGTATATTTAATAAAGATATAATAACGCTTCTACTAGAGTAAAGAGGGGACAAGGTTTAAATTATAAAAGGAGTAGTAAAGGTGGTGGTAGAGAACAGGAGGAGTAGAAAAGAGGTAATAATACTTTTACTTAAGCAAAGAGGGGACGAGGTTTAGATTATAGAAGAGGCAGTAATCTAAATTATAAGTAGATTTAATAAAGACGTAATAATGTTTTTACTTAAGTAAAGAGGGGATAAGGTTTAGATTATAGAAGAAGTAGTAAAGGTAGTAGTAGGAAGTAGAAGGAGTAGGAAAAAGGTAATAATACTTTTACTTAAGTAAAGAGGGGACGAGGTCTAGATTATAGAAGAGGTAATAGTTTAAATTATAGGTAGATTTAATAAAGATATAATAACGCTTTTACTTAAGTAAAGAGGGGATAAGGTTTTAATTATAGAAGGAATAGTAAAGGCGGTAGTATAGAATAAGAAAAGTAGAAAAGAGGTAATAATACTTTTACTTAAGCGAAAAAGGGATAAGGTTTAGATTATAAAAGAGGTGGTAGTTTAGATTATAGGTAGATTTAATAAAGATATAATAACGCTTCTATTTAAGTAAAGAGGGGATAAGGTTTAGATTATAAAAGAAGTAGTAAAGGCAGCGGCAGGGAACGGGAGGAGTGGGAAAGAGGTAATAATGCTTTTACTTAAGCGAAGAGGGGACGAGGTCTAGATTAAAGAAGAGGTAGTAAAGGCGGCGGTAGGGAATAAGCGGAGTGGAAAAGAAGTGATAATGCTTCTATTAGAGCGAAGAGGGGATGAGATCCAGATTACGGAAGGAGTAGTGGAGGCAGTGGCAGGGAATGAGTGGAGTGGAAAAGAAGTAATAATGCTTCTACTTAAGCGAAGAGGGGACGAGGTCTAGATTATAAGAAGAGGTAGTTAAAGCAGCGGCGGGCAATGTGCATAGTAGCTATGAGGTGATCTCCCTCGTTCTTAAGCGGCGTGATAATGGGCTAAACATCGTAAGTATAATTAAAGATGCGGATATGGTTAAGGTGGCTACCACATATAGCTAAAACCAAGAGCATGTGCTAGAGTTCCCTCGCTAGCGGCACGGATTTAAACTAGATAAGGCACGAGGTAAGGTTTAGGTATAGTTCTAGCAACTCGCCTACGCTAGTAGGGATGTTAGAAATTAGCGATGAGGTACTAACTAAGCTCTATATCATTAAACTCTGTATATAATCTATATAGACATTAACCGCATCTACTGCATTACGAATCAATTAATATTCATCGTCTGCGTCATCTCTATCATTAATTTAACCCTTAAAAGACCTCTGCTGTAACCTTATGACCTTGTAATTCTAACAGGTTATAAGCCCGGGTAGCAAATCTCTCCCAAGTAGTAACACTTCCTAACTCAAAAATCGACCCCCAAAAATAACCTCCTTTACCTTAACCTTAACAACACCTACGTACAACCACAAGGCTGGTAAAATCGTCATTTTTAATGGAGACAACTTTATAGACTAGGAGCGCACCTACAAGGCAGCCCTAATTATGGTAGAAGAATAGGATTTTATCACTGGTACAGAAGACCTAGCTTAAGTTAATTCAGCCGACGGAAGAAGAAGACGGGGGGAAGCAAACAAAATCATCTACAATTCAATAGGAGACGACCGTCAGGAAAAGATGCGTACAATAATAAAGGCGTATAATATTTAAGGAATGTGGGAAGGAATAAAGAAGTTTAATAAGGCTAATAACGAGGTCTACATCTCTAGACTTTACAGGAAGTTCTATAGCACTATATTTAACCCTATAAAGATATAAATTGTTAAGTTTATCTATATACTTAATTAATTTAAGATTAATCTAGCCTTAACGCCTTAAGTACTTACTAATAATAATATTAAAGAGCAGCTTCTCCTAGCCCTCCTAAGTAATATTATATGGCAGAATATAAAAACCTAGTGTCTACGAGATAAATAAGACCTTAAGAGCTGCATTACCCTTCTTTAGGAGTAAGAGACTGCTCTCCTTATACAACTACAGACTGCTACACTTGCATATAAGAAGAAGGACGAACTTAGGGGAAGAAGGGGAAACCGAGGTTAAATAAGGGGCAGAGGTTGTGCTAGTAGATTTAATTATTTCTTATCGCGTTATCGCCATAGCTCGTTATCTTAAGTAAGTAAGGAGCTAAGATAACCAGAAAGAGACGAGTGTAGAGTATGCTATTAAAAAGGTTACTACTAAAAGGACTATCCCCTGCTTAGACAATTCCAATTTAATAATACTAAGAAGACAGATTAAGGTATTCCTAAGGCAGAGGAAGTAGGGAATATAGTAATAGCTAAGAAAGAATTTAATAGTAATTCAATCTACCTTAACCCTAACCCTAACCCTAAACGTGTTATGCTTACAATAACGCCTCTAGCTTAGGCTCTTAACTTAGGAGCAATTAAGTACTTTACTAGTAACCAATTAGACCTAATATACTTAAAGAGATAGAATACGCCACAATAGGTCCGCACTATAAATAGGACTATTATACCTGCTATAGGCTACGGTCAAGTCTAAATCGGTAGCCTAAGGTTAAAAGACATCTGGCTTATACCTTTATTTAAGACGATTAAGCTAATTTTAGTAAGGACTCTTACTTAGGAAGGCTACTTAATTACTTTTAATACAGACGATCAAGCTACTGGTAAGTATAGATTAGGGGCGATATTTAAGGCTATTATAAGGAACAACCTCTACGTACTATAAGAGCATTAGGAAGCATTTAATGCGATAGTAGAAGCATATAATTTATAACTAAACGTTAATAAAATAGATGCTAAGCTATAGCACCGCCGAACTAGATATATAAATTACAGCGACCTATTTAAGCTATAGCACTCCTTACTAGGTATAAAGCTTAAGAAGAGAGTAGTACTAGTTAGTAAGAGTATATATAAAGCTTATCTAGTAGGGAAGATGCGAGAAATACTAAGTAAGAAGATAATTAGGCGTAAGAAGGTACCTAGTTAAGGACTATACTTTAATACTATAGGACAAATTGGTATATTAATTAGAGGTTATAACTACTACCTACTAGCCCTAGACGACGCTATACGCTATACTTAGATTATCCCTCTTAAAACGCTATAAACTAAAGAGGTACTACCGTATATTAAGGAGATTATCGTAAGGGTAGAAAGGTTTACTAGTAATAGAGCTATCTGGATTTAAGCGGATAATAGAAAGGGGGAGTTTGGCCATAGATTTTAAGACGAATTAATATCTTAAGGTATTAATTTTGAACCTTGTCCGCCATATAAGCACTTATTTAATAGCGCAATCGAACACGCAATTTATACAGTCAACTGTAAGACAAGGTCACTTCTATATTAAGAAAATATACTAGTTAAACTCTAGTGCTATATAGTTAAACACGCTATCTAGATCAAAAATTGAGTACCAACCTCAGCACTTCCATTTAACGACGAGTATAGTGGTGCTATTATACCCTATAAGGTATACACCCGATAAATCCCTAATCTTAAGAACCTTATTATCTTTGGGTATTACACTAATCCAATTAATACGCTTAAGAAACACCCTAAAAAGTATAACTTAAGGATAAAACCTAACTACGTTTTTATAGGATTAAAAGGAAGTAGTTAATTTAAAATAATAAACCTATATACGCAAGCAATTAAGCTCTTTAGAGATGCTAAAGTAAATAAGTATAGGTTCCCTTATAGAGCACCTTAGGTGTAAGCTATAAGCTAAGTTATAAGCCAACCTATACCTCTCCCTACTACCTTAAACGCGCTAATAGAGACTCTAGTTATAAGAACTAAGAGTAGGCTAGATAGTAACTAAGTAGGCCGCTTAAGCCAAGTAGGAAGCCTAGGTTAAGACTAAGTAGGCCACTTAAATTAAGTGGGAAGCCTAGGTTAAGATTAAGTAGGACGCTTAAATCTATAAGGTAATATAAAGGGTAAAACACCCGTATAAAGTACATTAATACGCATTCCTTATACGTAGAGAATAAGGTCTAAAAGGTTACCGTAAATAAGGGTTTTTAACAATACGGTGGTTTAGTTAGTAATAGTTATAAAAGCTATTTACCTAGAAACTAAGAACACTACCTCTATAGGAGCACCTATAGCACCTTTTAATGCTATTAAGCTAGATTAGGCCTTAAGGGAGGACGCTCCTAGCTAGATAAAAGCTATCTTTAAAGAATTCCTCTTATTTAAGAGGATGTACACCTATACTATTATAAGGGGGAGAGTACTAGAAGGAAGGTTATTACTCCTAAGTAAGCTAGTTCTAAAGGAGAAGTAATTCGCAAAAAGGTAAGACTATGCATTTAGGGTAATAAGCAGACCCTAGATATTAATTATTTTAAGACATTTACGTTAGTTATATAATACGACACCTTTAGGTTGCTAATAGCAAAGGTAGCAGCTAAGGACCTTAAGCTTAACTATATTAACATTAAGACTGTATTCTCAAACCCGCCGTTATAAGAATAGATTTATATGCAGATTCCTAACCTACTAAAAGACTTTAAACCTAACCTTAAGGAGGTAAAAGACGCCTACTTAAATCTAAATAAGTCACTCTATAGCCTAAAGCAGGTACTAAGAGAATGTTTTTAGATGGTTAAGAAGTTCTTTAAGAGTATAGGTTTAAAACCAGCTAAAGCTAACCCTAATCTCTTTATAGGAAATGAAGTATATATCTTGTTATTTATTAACAATATACTAATTACAGGAAAGCGTAGACACCTTAATGTTATAAAGATAAGAATCTTAAAAGAATGGAGATATAAAGACCTAGGTCTTATAGAAGTATTTATAGGCTTCCAAATCTATCGAAACCGTATAAACCGAACCCTTAAGCTATATTAGACGATGTACATTAAGAAGCTACTTAAACGACTAAAAATGGATAACTGTAATCCGGCTAAGCTATTAATACTAGTAGGTACTATTCTAAAGCCCGATATTAAAAGCCTCCTTAAGAATAACGATGCAATAGTTTACTAATAGATTATTAGCTTTACAATCTACCTCTTAAACTATACGCGTCCTAATACTAGCTATGCTGTTGGTTAGCTAGCTAGGTTTATAGCAGCACTAGGACAATTATATTACCAATTAAGCAAGCAGCTACTATAATATCTAAACGGCACTCTTAAAACAGGAATTACCTACTTAAATTAAGAGATTTACCTACCTTTATATAAGCTTACGTTACCTACTAGCTACAGTATCTTTATTAACGCTATATAGGGAACAGAACACGATTGGATATTATTCTAAGGCGTAGCAGTTGTACGCTATAGGGGAGTGGTAATCTAGATGGCTTAAAGACAGAAGTTAACGGTATTAAGCTTAATAGAAGCAGAGATTATGGCGGCATTAAAAGAAGTAAGGTTAGTAGTATAGCTTAAAAAGCTAACAAGAGATCTAGGAGAGAGAGACGATAATAATAATAACCCTTTTATTCCTACGCTCTACTGTAATAATAAGGATACGGTTAACCTTTTGTATAACACGAAACACCACTAAAAAGCTAAGCATATTAAGACTTGATACCTCTTCGTACGAAACAACATAGTTTAGCGAGGTTGACTAGAAGTAGTATATATACCAGGTAAAGATTAACCTAGAGATATGCTTACGAAATAGCTACCAATTAACCAATTTACGAAGCACTATATAACGCTAGGAATCGGTAACTAACGGAGCAAGTAACAGAGGTTTTTCGCCTATTAGGTTTTCCCTCTATACGTAGGCCGAATGGCGCTTACAAGGTATTTGGGAATAGCTTCATAATTGCCTATTTAGGATAGATGAGGAGAGCGTCGTCAGCATGGGGGAGTGTCAGAAATTAGCGATGAGGTGCTGACTAAGCTCTGCATCGTTAAACTCTGCATGCAATCTATATAGACATCAACCGCATCTACTGCATCACGAATCAATCAATATTCATCGTCTGCGTCATCTCTATTATTAATTTAACCCTCAAGAGACCTCCGCTGTGACCTTATGACCTTGTAATTCTAACAAGGGAGGTGGCCAACCTGCTCCGGCTATACCTTTGTTAAGAGTCTACTTCCTAGAATTAAAGAATAGAGGAAATAGGGGAACTGTGGTTGGTGTTAGAATAAACGGTCTTGAGTGTGGCGTTATAGCGGTAATGCACTACCTCCGCTGCTCGGCGTTTGGCTTGGCGCGGTTGCTGAGTTAACTAAACTATGCCGAAACCCCAACTAGTCCTTAAGATGACCACTGTTTAACTTTAAAATATAGCCTATCTTATGCTATAGTATACGGCTATATCTATATTGCAGCCTCCTCTAAAAGAATCTTAGCATATTATACTACCTTTAAGCTTTATAGGCGTGTCTTTAACGCCTCTGCTAACTAATAAGAAAGCCTTTACCTAAGCTCCCTGAGTTATTACGCTTCTTAGAGATATCTAAGTGGGAAGACACAGCAATTAAAATCCGTGGATATCCTTTTAGCTTGCATAAGGGGAATATAATAAGATAAAGTGTTGGCTTAGGTAAGACGAGTCGCTATTTAGGTTTATTAAGGACAAGATACGGTACGTAGCCTCCAGCGGGGAAGAGGTATTAGCTAATAATGCTAATTATATAGATATAACTATAGCGGCAAAAGGAATTAACTTATTATTTATATACCTACTTAGCTGCACTAAAATAGAGTGCTTTTAAGCTTCTATATAAATAAAGGCTTTATAGTAATAGGTAAAAGAGCTAGATAAAGGGCGGTATCCAAAGCGTATATATTTATTATCTCGCTACTAAATTAGTAGTTTATACTATGCGAGCTTGCTTAAAGGTATATTCTAAGCACTATCCTCTTAGTAAAGGCATCTGTAGCGAAAATATCCTCTTAAAATACCCCCACTAAGCCTATAGTGGAATGGCCTGCTTAGCGCCCCTACTTTATTTTAGATATTAACTTATAGGTAGTATTACTAGATATTAATATCTAAGATATAAAAGGATCTATGTTTACTAGTTAGCAATACCTATAAGGCTATTACTTAATATCTTAGAGCCTTACCGTAGGCACCTTAAAATAGAATAGTCTAAATATCTAAGTGCATTTTCTTGCTATATGCAGCTATTTTTATATATCTTTACTGCTAATATATCTATACTAATATGCATAAATCCAGCCTTATTTAAGTAGAGGTAAGTATTAATAGTTTATATACCTACTAAAGTCCACTTTCCTTAGCTCTATTCTATACCAATAGCTTAAAGAAATATTACTTTAAGAAAGGCTATAAAACTATAAATTCCTATAAAAGAAGAGCTAGCAATCTACCTTAAATTTATATAATTATTCCTTACTATCTATAGAAAGCAGTTAACTCGTCTTTAAAGGTATACTATATATATTTAGGAAACACTCTTATATAGTTATAGTTACTTTTACTCTAATAAGTATACGCGTAAGTGTAATACGGCTAGATAAAATGGTGTATAGTATACGGAAAATAATCTAAATAATGTCTAGAATATAAGGACATTATAGGGTATATATAGCTGTAATTTAGAGTATAAAACGCCGGAATTAATGGAATAAGCCTTTTAAAGTTAAAAGTGCCTAACGTAGCACTCTTTATTTATAGTTATAAATATAGCCAAGTTAAATAAAACCTTAGTCTCTTTTTAAATTCCTCTAGCCTTAGACAGAAAAACTTAAGAATATTATTTTTTAATACTATCTCTTAAATTATTATATGTCTATAATTAACGCTTTATTATATTATTCTAGCTAATATCTCCTACCTCTAATAAACATTTCCCCTTCTTATGCTTTAAACGGTTCTTTTTTAACTTAGTATTATTAGCCGAATATCTATTAGAGAAGCCTTTAATTAAGAGTACTTATAGTAGCTTTAAATTCTTGCTAGACATCCTAAGAGGTACTAGCGTTTACTATTTATAGATAAATAGGGTAATCTCTAGGTCTATATCTGCGCTAGTCTTTAATATATCTAAAAGGAACCTCTAGCTTTAGTCAGTATTTATAGATTACTTTTAGTTAGTTGTTAATACGCCCTAAGAGTTTTATATCTTTAAGAGTGTATACCATAAGTATACTACTTTAGAGGCGTAATTATAGAAGTTAGAGATGTATGTCCTCGCCGGGCTTAAAGTAATTAAGTAGTATTATAATATTTGCAAGATTATACGTTATAGCAAAATAGCGAGGCTTATTCCCTTTCTTATTAAGTATAGTAGTTAAACTAGAAATAAGGCCGTTAAGCGCTATATTAAGATTAGGGCTGATATAAATAAGAGTAACTAGAGCAAGCGTAAAGATAAGACGAGAATGCTTATTAAAAAGATATTCTAGATTTATTTAGACTTAAGATACTATAAAAGTAATTAGGTAGAGCGAAGAGTTATTAATAAAATTTCCTATTGCTTAAATAATTAGTATTGCTACTTAACTCGGGGCTAAGCGCTAGAGAGGAGGTAATAATGTTAAGGAGGTTTGGGGGATTAAGTAGATCCTAAAAATTAAGTGCCTAATTTTAGGCGTTAAACAAAAGACTTTTTTTTAGATTAGTCGGATGCTTCCTTAGTTATTACTTATTATAAGGAGTAAGGTATATGTTTTGTTATCCTAGGCCTATACGCGGCGTATATAGCGCGAAGCCTTATATTTACTAAGAGGCAGCTATTAGATTCACGTAATGGCTACCTAGAGCTAGATTTTCCGGCTAATTTCTATTTAGAACGGAAGCTACTAAGTCTTAGCAGCCGCAGAAGTCCTTCCTCTAGAAGTTAGGCGCTAAACTATAGATTATATCTTATAAGTAACGCCCTTATATTTCGCATGTAAAGTATCCTTATACTTACTTCTTAATAGAGCTTAACTATAAAAGAGAGTGCTAAAGCAACTCTAAATGCTATAAGGTAAAGGTTTTATCTGTAGGCGTTTTAAATTACTAATTATGTTCTATACGAAACCTCTACTACCTTAATTATATTAGATTATAGATTTTATATTACGCTTATATTTAGAGGCGCTTTATAAACTTCTTCTTAAGGCTGTGTTAATAAAAGTACCGCGTTTGAATTTATGGTAATAAGATATATTAGGCGTAGTAGAAAGAAGGTAAAACAGGTAAGACTTAGACTAGCTATTCTTTAAATATAGCTGTTTTCTAGATATAACCAGGATCCCCTAACTACAATTAGCTAAAATTAGAGGGTCCTAGAATTGGGTTTTAAGGATAATCCCTTTATATAGCAGAAGAGACTTTTTATATTATTTACCGGTTAAACCTATTAACTAGTTAGCCTCTTTATCGGTTAAACCTAATAACTAGTTAGCCTATTTACTAGTTAAACCTATTAACTAGTTAGCTAATTTACTAGTAACTCTAATAACTAGTTAGCCTATTTATTAGTTAAACCTATTAACTAGTTAAACCTAATAACTAGTCCGCCTAATTAACTAAGCCTAATTAATAGCCCTATTTACTAGTCAACCCCATTTACAAATAAAAGCCTATTAGGACTCCACAGCATTATAATAGGAGTTCGATTTAGAAGCTTTAAGAGTTTAGCAATAATATTAGCGCGATCTAAATAATTAAACCCCACTTAACCTAATTGCGGAATTATGGATTAAAAATATCCTATATATAGTATTTGCTAGTTATTATAGTACTGCGAATATAGAATTTTATTATAATTTTATAGGAGGAGGTTAGTTTAATAATTTATAGTCCTATAATTAGCTCTATAAAACGCACGCCCTTTTAGTATATAGGCAGATGTACATTTAAAATTCAGTTACCCTTTCTTTCTTTATATTTATTCTTGTTAATAGTTAGTAGCGATATATTACTTAACTATATTGTCCATTAGCTAGTAATATATATACATTCTAATAAATTTGCGTTATATAGCTTTAATATAACATAAATACATGGAATACTTACATTATTAGGGGGTACATAGATATATATAAGCGACCTTAAATCTAAACGTATACTGGGATACTGTCCTATCCGCTATAAATAATAGGGTATAGCGCCGGGCAGGCTATTCCATTATAGGTTTAGTTAGTAACTATTCTAAGAGGATATTTTCCCTCCAGATACCCCGGCCAAGAGCTTAAATACTATTAGATATTTTGCTAAAAATAATAGGGCTATATAATAGGAAAGGCCACTAGAAATAAATTACTCTTAGGGTAATACTCCTAGGCGCTGCGGCCGTATACTTTCTATAGGCAGCATATTTCCTTAGCCGTATAATTTTTACAGGCTGCTTCTAGGAGGGCTTAATGTCCAAGAGATTTAATCTTAAGAGGGCTCTTAGCCTAGGCGGGCCGATCTAAGGAGGGCTAATCCTAGGAGGGCCGATCCTAGGAAGGATGCGATCCTAAGGGAAATAATTATTCCATTATAGGATACTGTGGAACTCCTAAAAATATATTCTCTAGGAACCTAAGGCTCCTAAAAAACTAGTTCTCCTAGGAGTTTTAGGTTTCTAGGAGACTATCCCTAAAACCTAAAGGCTCCTTAAAGCTTAATCCTAGGTCTAGGACTACTAGGAGACTATTATTAGGACTTAGCTACTTAGACTTAAAGGCTCCTTAGAGAATTAATCCTAGGAGACTAAAAATAGAGCCCCTAATTTTGTCGCAAGGTTAAAACCATTTTAAATTAAACCCTCTTAGAGACTACCAAAAATAACCACTACTAAAAATTATACCCCCCCCCCCCCA
>Ga0307515_10011029_pt1 | contig 17215 bp, 4 predicted proteins | sample 17_EM_MG_FD_194513 | JGI IMG/M metagenome (GOLD analysis project Ga0307515, IMG submission 194513) | Populus trichocarpa ectomycorrhiza microbial communities from riparian zone in the Pacific Northwest, United States - 17_EM | ecosystem: Host-associated > Plants > Roots > Unclassified | place...
GGTTTGTATATGCGCTGCATATGTATAAAGCTCAGCGTGGTCAGAAGTTGAGCGTGGTCAGACAGGTTCTGACCACGTTGAACTTTGTGACCACGCCGAGTTTTTCCGTGACCACGCCGAGCTGTGAGCCCGAAGTAAGGTAGGATGTAAGTTCTCTGCGGTAAATAAAAGTGTATTAAGGAGCAATATGCCAACCTACCACTAACATAGGTCCTTGCGAAGAGCAACAATGTCCTGCGGACGGGCTACCGAAATGCTTATCTTTGGAATGTGGCGGCGATGTAAAACTGCTTTATTTTGCGTACTTGCGTGGGAACGTACCGCTTACGGTTTTCTAGGACGGGAACTTGAAATGCAAAGCTAGTGGCAAACTTAAAGGATGCCAATGCTGCCCAGGTAAAGAATCTTCTTGCTTTAGTAACGACTGTAAGGGTGATAAGTAACACCATTGCTAAGCAGAGAAGCTCAAACGATATTTTTGCTCCAATTTGTTTGGCAGCGTGGACGCTCTGAATGACGAACCGTGGCCCCTGTTGCCTGATAATGCCGCAATAAAGTCCGCTGCAGCTGCGGCCTTTACGACGATATGGGGCGGAGACTTGTCTCGAGCTACTAACGTATTACGTCTTTATAGAGGCGCCTGAATCAATCCAGAATGCCCAAGGACTACTGCTAGTGCGGTAACAACTACGGTACTTTCTACTCTTAGGCAACTGGGGACAATCCATGCCCCTTTAGCCCCTCGTCAACGGGTGTGCTTGTAACTTAGTCAACACCGCCACCTACCCCTACTACTACTACCCCCCCACCTCCCCTACTTCCTCCACCTTTATCGGCACCGGTACCGCCTCCCCCTTTAACAACTAAGTGTAATTATAGTTGGTATGGGGCGCCATTTTACTCCCTGGAATGCGGTCCGGTATAAAGCATTTTATAAATCAAATATTTGTATTACGAGGAATTTTTATTTTATAACGTAACTATCAATGTTAGTCCGTGGGTTTATATTTTTGTTAGACACATATAGGCTTATGCAATAATTATTATAGGGCGTGTCCATTTGTTTAAAAAAATTTCATAGCATTATAAGAGAAGCTGTATAATCTGCTTGTAGCTAAAAATTGAAATCCCTATTATACTAAACACTAAAGGTATATTATAATAGTAGAAATTCTAGAGTTATAATATTAAGTACCATTGCTCAGAGAAACACGTATTATGACGCCGTGCGGCCTTTGTAACTAGCGGTGCCCGGGACGTTTTCTATATTGCCGCCCCATATCTTCTTAAATGCATTCTTAGCAGCCTGTTTATGCTCCTCTTAGGTTAGCAACTCTAAATTATAAGGATTGACGCTGATGTAACCCGCATTCTTAGTCCACATATTGTCATTAGCATTGTCCTTATCACCACTCTTTAGGACTACGCTGCCTGTTAATCCTCGTCCAGAACGCGCCATCTCCTTTAACTTGGTTTTTTTATTATCTCTTACTGCTTCGCGCATATAGGTTGACGAAGACGGATTCTCTGGCCCCTAAGGTTCATACTAAGGGATGACCATAGGGTAGGGATTGCGTAAATTAAATCGCTTATTTGTATTAAAAGGCGGGCGCTAATAGATCCCTAGGTTACTAGAAAAAGCGCAATGGCGATATGTCCGCGACACAGAGATTGAGTAGGCTATGCAGTGGTAGCAATAGACGCAATGGGGATTATTGGTGAAGCTACAGTTGCATACACTATACTTATTGAAGTTGTATAGAGATATACAGTGCACTAATATATGGACCTTTAAGGATTTAGCATAAACTAAGCAAATTCCTTTTACTACTGTGGGCGTATGCGTACAGGATTATTCCCATTACACGTCTCTTAATACTTAGCTGCCATCTTATTTAAGGAGTCCTTAGTTCCTATAAAAGATTCTAGGGCTTATGTGGCTCCTTTTACTTAGATAGCGGCGTAGAGGAATTGAAGAGAGGGAAAAGGAAGATGGGCAAGATTTGAAAAGGGGGAAGGGTAAGGGGCCTTATACAGCCATTTTAATAATATTGTTAACTCGCTTAGAGCTGAACGTCGCGCATCTCCTACCCTATTAAAACAATGCACCTACTATAACTTTACTAGCATAGCTCCAATTTATATAAATAGTAGCTAATTTTATAGCTTTATTCTAGAGCTATAAAATAAGACCTTATTTTTAAAATATAAAGCCATATTGGTGGAGTTGTAGGGGGTATCCTTTAAGGGCTATGGAGACTTAAATTGAGGCTCTGCGCTAACTAATTAAAACTACCCCGCCCAAAAACTAGCACCCTATTATACCCCCTACAATCCTACTAATATGGCTCTAAACTATATAAATAAGGGCTAGTTTTATAGCTTTAGTAAAGGGCTATAAAATAAGGTCCTATTTATAAAATATAAAGCCATATTGGTAGAGTTATAGTAGGTGCATTGTTTTGATAGGGTGGGAGATGCGCGACGTTCGGCTCTAAGCGAGTTAATGATATTATTGAAATGGCTGTACCTTGCGCCGTTGCGGCGCAGTTAAGGTGTAATATATATATAGTCCGTGCGCGAACACAAAGGCTATTATAAAGCTCTTTTAATTAAAGTATAAGCAAAATTAATTATAAAGCTATTACTATTACTAAAATATTAATTTATTTTACGAATATCTATTATAGGGCCGACAAGGCAGTTGTAATACTATTACGGGACTCTCTTTCTAAAAGGTAATACTTAACCTAACTAGGGGAATAAGTATATACTAACAATCTGTTACGGACCTGTTGAGGTTTAGTGATACAATCCTTATCGAGGGCTGGATGTAGGCAGTAATGGATAGGATGTTAGACATTAAGCCCGAGGACCCAAGGATAGTAAGGTATTATGTGACGGATATAAGGTCAAGCTATATAAACTATGCAGACTGTATTAAAGGGGGTTTAAATAGTTTATATAGTCCGCATAGTTACGAAGATTATAAGGAGTTTGGCTTGTGTATTTAAAAGGACCACTATCCCTACCTTAGATAGCTTCTCTCTTCGTAGTCAATCTAAACTATTTACTTAGGTAATAAGTAGGCACTCTTTAGAGCCCTTATTACACACTATATTGCTCTCCCTACACTATCCTAACCTACCAGGACCTATCTGTCTGTAGCTATACAAACAGTAGGACGGGTTACCCTTAAAAAGGTAAGAGGTTTGTAATACAATCCGGTCTATACTAGAGTTAAAGTAACTAATACTAAAGAACAAGTTCTAAGTATTATTTTTAGTTAACTACAAGGGTCCTATCTACTAAATAAATGTATAAGTTGAAATATAAGTTCTAATTCCTAAGAAACCTTATAACTTACCTAGCTCACTATAATCCTAATAATCCGTTACTTACGCCGCTTATTATAATCCTAATAATCTATTCTAATATACCTTTAACTAAGGAACCCTATAATCTAATTGTCTAGCTTCTATACCTTAGCATTATATCCTTCTATACCTTAGCATTATATCCTTCTAAATCTATTAGCATTATAGTTTTCCTCCCTAGCAGTCCTACTGTGTTCTATAGTCTTATCCATTCTCCTATACTAACTATAGGTATAGCTCGGTTCTTAGCCTTTCTTAGCTTCCTACCTCGCTATCCAATTTAATAAAACTGTGGCTTATTTATAATAGGAAAGCGCGTATTATAGAATGAACTTAGTATAGGCCTAGGGGAACCTTATAGAGATTAGGAGTATTAGATTCTTTAAGCCTAGAACCTATTAACCTATAGATATAGGGAGGCTGCGAGCCTATGTAAGTGAGCTAATTAAAAAGGATTAACTAGGTTATTACTAAGGGAGCATAATCCGCTGTGATTTTGTCTAAAGGATTAACTGGATTATTACTAAGGAGTATAATCCATTATAATCTTATATAAGGGATTATAAATAACTAAGGCTAAGACTTTATAATCCAGGCATTAGAAATCTACTGTGTATTTAAAGATAAGTTTTTAGCACTTTAAGAAAACCCTTATAGTTAAACTTTCTTAATAGTAGATTATAATAGAACTATTTACTAGTAACCTTACTAAGTAATACAGTAAAGTATATCTCTAAATAGTTAACTCCTATCTAGCACTTAGAGGCTACTGGAGCTATTAACCCTATAGTTAAGTATTAGTTAATTAGATTAACTAAGTTAGGCAGCTGTTATACTACAGTAAGTAGAAAAATAAAAAGGGAGATTTAAATGCTTGGACTAAAAACAACCTTAATAATCTAAGCTATCCCTTTTTTATAAGAGCAAAGAGTAGCTGTAATGTACTTAATAGAAGGTATTATTAATAATATTATAACTAATCTAATAAAACTCTTAGATAGCTTTATACTTTAGATAGGTACTTTAATAACCTTTAGGATATAAATAGACGCAAAGACTAGTGCGGTAAGTGTACTAGTTAAGATTGAAATGTTAACATATATGGGATACCGTGGTTTATCTTCCCCTAAAACATATTTTTTATATAGTAGCGCGTAGCTCTTTTAATAATTGATATTTATTTAAGCCTTAAAATATATTTATAATACCTGGATTTAAAATAAGCGCTGGTAGAAGGCTTAAAGCTATTAGCCCTAATTCTAAGCTTAGAATTAATCCTTTCTCCTCTAGGTCTATATATGTGTAATAAAAGAACTATATATAGCTTATAAATTTAAGGAGAAGTATAATAGCAGCTTTATAAGAAACTGCAAGAGGACTGCTTTAGCTATTTATAGCTTAATTAACAACAGTTTCTCTTAATATTAGACTTTGCCTATTAGCTTATTTTAAGACCAGTTCTTAAAAGCCGTAGGGAGAATAATACTCACAAGACTAATAACTATAGTTATGCGTTTATACAAGTAATAATAATGGGATAAAACTGGCGTTTATACAAAATACCACCAAATAATAGGTAAGTGCCGAATATTATAAGACAGTTGAGATTAGTAACCCGGTTAAGGCAGTTTGAGCTACTATAGACTTACCTCTTACTACAGCTATAACCGCAAAGCATAGTTCCGCACTAGGGCTCCACGAAATCGGCCTTTATACCCTATACGGTGGAGCCCGGGAACCTAATAGAAACTTATTAATATTCTATCTAGGCCGTGTTAATAAGCTACTAAAGCTAACGTAGAGACATTATATAGTGTGGTAATAGGGTGCTGTAAAGAATTTTCACTATAGTAAGATAGTGAAAACTCTTATAAGGGAAGGACTGGCGACCCTTTATAACACTACTATTATCACCTATATATCTAAATTATCTTTAAGCTATAGCAATAAACCCGCAATACTCTAACCTTCCTAGTAAAGGCTAACTTTATTACACGGTAACCGACACGCTTATAACTACTATAGCTAGCACTTAACTCGCACTTAACTCGCATATATATAGTACTACTCTCTCCTTCTTCTAAACTACTTTACTATTATATAGTAAACGCTAGTACGCGGCAACCAAACCGTATATACTTTGTAGGCGAGGACCCTATAATAAGCCTCTTATCCACTTACATTTTAAGCTACTGTCTAACAGCCTAAACTTGCCGCGCGTGGCGTTTTGTCTTCCTCTATATCCTTCTAAGCGGGAAATAAGGGGCTTAGGTTGGGGCCCTAGGATAAGACACCTAGTATCTTTTAGTTGTCCTACTGCTTCTTTAGGGTGGGAGGTTATATAGGACTGGATTATACTACAAGTAGGGGGACCGCTAGCAGCGTGTATATATATATATATATATATATAAAATAGAGGAGCTAGGAGTAAGAGAAATAAAGTATACTTTAAGAAAATTATAAAGGAGCTAGGAGTGGAGTTGATAACTAGTATAGTAATCTATATTAAGTAGGGGCAATAGTTTAAAAGGTAGATAGGGCAAGATAGGCATTTAGATACTTCCTCCCGCGTAAAGGAACTAAGTCTTAGTATAGGGACCTAAGGGTGTTTTCCCTCTTATTAATATATTACATATGCTGTCTAACATATTACCTCTTACGTTTCCTCTAAAAATATTTTATATATCTAAAGATAGGCCTTAGTTATTATAGACCTATTAGGGGGACTGTATATAACGTTAATTAAGAAGTTACTAATTCCGCACTATTTCTAGTTTTATTAGCTTCTCTTCTAGGCATAGTTAAATACGTTAGAGAATACCTAAAGACTTAAGATTAATTTTTTCCTTTACTAGTTCCGTTTTAGTCTCCAGATATAGGTAGTAGTAGCTTTAGTATAAGCCAAGGGTAAGTATGCCTAAGTAGAGCCTAAGCACAGCCTAAGCTATCCTAGCCTACAGTATAAGCATTCTAGGCAATAGCCTAAGCATCCTAAGCACGCCTTAAGTTAGCCTATATACTATAGTGTAGGTTTTTATTTAGCTCCCTATGCCTAGCTTTAGTTTCCTTAGTATGTCCAACAGTTAGCTAGCTGCGAGCTTCAGCTTTTATAGCTAACTGACTGCGTCAATTAGACCGCTTGCTGTCAGCTAACTGCAAGGTAAGGTACGCTAACTGTCACGCTGTTAGCTAGCTGTCCCAATTAGGAAATTGATATAGACTTTATAGTGTTTTATTGCGGATTTTTAGCAGCACCTCTTTATATATAAATATTGACGTTACCTAATCAAATCCAACCCTAATTCACCCAATATAGTATTTAAATATAGCCAAATTCGTTCTACGCACCTACAGAGGGTTAAAAAGGTAAAACGTTTAATAGTGACGTTAGTAGCAAGGTTAGAAAGAAGGCATTAGTAAGGGCTCTGGAGGCTCTATTTCTATATTAGATTTAATTAAATATAAAGCTCCGTTAAACGTATCTTACTAAGCTGGCTTTTTTGCCTCTATAGTTGGCTTATAGCTAGTAAGATTAATATCTAAGCTTATTAACTAAGGTGTAGTTAAACCTCTATCGGAGTTAATACAGTCAATTAAACTGCTTAATAAAAGGCCTTTAATTAACCACCATTTTTAACATTAATCTGCTTCAATTAGATCGGCCAACAGTTAATTATGCTTATTAGTAACAATCCTTTTAGCTTAGCTAAAGGCTCGTTTGCATATAGAGCTTATTACTAGTATAGAGAATAGATTAAGGGCAATCTTGGCAAGTGTTGGATAAAGGATTTAACTAATTTTAAGCCACCAGTTAAGAGGATTAGGAACGACGTCGTTCCGCTTATTACCGTTATTAGAGCGGATCTTAATGAGCTTAAGGCCTGCGTTATAGTAGCGGTTAAGCTCACTGGCGAGCTTAATACGCTTTTAATTACGCTTTAAGGAAGTAAGGCTCTCATCTACGACTAAGGACTGTGTATATTTATTAGCTAAATTATTATTAGATTTATAAGGAACCTTCCTACGTTATAGCTTAGCTAGTTCCTCATCTTCCTTATCTACTTACTTATTAATATAGTTATTAAATAAAGTCTCCATGCACCGCTTGGCGTGCTTCCACCACAAGGGCCACCGTTTCCACTTATCGCGAAAGTAGGCGCGTTTAAGAGACGGATAAAGGATCACTGCGGCAAAATAGTGAGGGCTCTCGGCCTTCATTTTATTAAAATATTTGTTAATCTTTTAGATAGCCATATTAACGCCCAATTTAAGGAAGGAGTCGCATTCGTTCTTAAGGCTCTACTAAGTTCACTAGAGGATTTAATGGAGTAGCTCTATATTAGTAATTAACTCCTATAGAGCGCCATATAAGCCTTTAACACTAGGACTATTAGCGTCGCCTTTTATACGCTTAGTGGCTAATATAAAAGGCTTTAGGATCTTAATAAGTTGCTCTACTTACTGCTAATCTTTATTAGTAAGCGCGTCTTATAATAGATCGTAGCTATTGTTAGCGGGCTTCCTCTAAGCCAGTAGATATTTATTAATTGCTTTGCGAAGAAGGTAGGCATGGCGGAGTATAAAGTAGGTTAAATTCCACCAAACGCCTCCGTCCTTAATAAGTAGAAGCTCTACTTAATTAAAGAGCTTGTCCTTAACGCAGGCCTCAGCCTAGTTCTTAGTAAAGTCCTTATAGCGTCTTATTAATCGCATAATATATTTAATAATATTGTAAACCTTGCCTACGGAGCCTCTCTGCCGTATAAGATTAAATTTAACGTACTCGCTTGCGCCGATTATTAAGCGTTAAGCTTACTTACGCCTTTGCCATATATTAAAGCCTTAACAATAAGATTAATAATATAGCTAACGCACCAAAGCTGTTCCTTTTTAGCCACTAATAGGCTTTATAAGAGGTAGTTATAGAGCTTATTATTATTGCTGGCGTTATCGGCCATTAAGGAGCCAAGCTTATAATTAAATTGATACTTTTAAATTACTAACGCTAGGGCCGTTGCTACATTTTTAGCAGAGTGTAATCCTCGCAGTTGTGGAAGGCCTAAAAGTACTAATTAAAGCTTTCCACCTTTGTTAATAAAATGGGCTACTATACTAAGTAGTAACATTCCGTTTATAAATGTCTAGGTATTATAGGTAAGATTAATTTTACTAAGTACGGTAAGGAGGAGGTCTTTAATATTAACGCGTCGCTATTTAAATGCGGTCTTAATCTAATCGCTTAGTAATATAGGCGCCTTTATAAAATAGTCCTAAATCTAAGGACGGTTAAAGGTTAGCAGAGCGCGCGTATAAGGACTTATAGCTTAACAGAAGGTAATATCTTATAGAATTGTCTAATTAATATAGGCTTGAATATAGCCAGCTGCCTAGAACGGCTGGCGTTTATAACTACTAGCGGAAGTAGAAGCTTCTGTACTTAGTAGTTGTATTTTACTACTATAACTTTTAGGATTAACAATAAGGTCATGCTTTAACTTTAAATGGCCGTTAATATAATCGTTGCTATTAATTATAAGTAAAGCACCTGGTCTTTAAGCCAGATAGTAAAGCTTATACAGCCAAAGCCTCTTTTTGCCTAAAGGACCGTCCTAAAAAAGGTCTACTTTATACTTCCATATTGGTAATATAGGAGCTTTACTTAATAGCAACCGCTTATTAATAACCCGGTATCCGTATTTGCCAGTAAGCTTACTATATATTATTAGGTAGAGATTGTCCCAATTAATAGAAAAGATACAGCCATAGTTCCGATTTGCTAGAGGAGGTTCTTATAATGCGGAATCTTAGTTGCCTAATTCGGTATTATTATTAATTAGAAGGGGGGAGGAAGAAGTTAATCTACGAACCCTACGCAGTGCTGGAGTTAAATGACGCGTAGATTATAAATTAAATAAGGAAGAAGTAGAGGAGGAAGTAGATAAAGAAGCTCTACTGCCTAGCTGACGCGTGAAATGCAATGTACGTTGCATTTTGTATAGGTAATAAAATGGTAAGCTTTAGCACGGGTTTTGGCACACAATGGAGATATTAAGGAAAATGCATTATTTACTATAGCTAAGCAAGAGATTCCTAAGGGTTTCCTATTGCTTGGCGTATAATTAACCAACTAGATTATCCAAATATCCTTAACTTCTACCAAAAGCTTTAACTTACCACCAAATCTTACCGCCAAGACAGCGAGCTGTTAGCTAGCTGCAGTCTTATAGCTAACTAACTGTTATAAAGCAGTCAGCTAGCTGACTGCTTATATTAGCAGCCTCTTGGCAGCGAAGCTGACAGCGTCGCTAACTCTTAGACATACTGAGTTTCCTATAATACCTAAAGGTATTAAAGCCTAACTATATTAGGCGGCATTAAAGCGGCAATGTTAAGAGAGTTAATATTAAAACTAAATGACTTGTAAGTTGTAATATCCATTTTTAGCCCAGACCTACTAGTATAGTTATTGCGCTAGAGGATAAGGGACACCACTCCTCTAATAGCAACAAATCTCTTACACTTTCTGTCATTTTTAGTGCTTTAATTGGTTGATTATTAAGTTTATTATTTTTTAGAATATAGGAGGGGATTGATAACTATATACCCAGTCTTAATTAGGGGCTTGCAGTACTAATAAATTTAACACTCCTATTTAGGAATGCGAGCTAGTCTAGTTATTGCTCTCTAGTAGCAGTTATATAAATAAAGTTAATAGTTCTAATATGTCCAAAAAACCCATTACATCTTAGGGAAAGTCGTAGTGTATCGTTAGCTGAAAAATATAAACTAGCTTATATCTTAGCATCTCTAGGCAATAAAAACCCCCCTACTTAGGAGGGAAAAGCCTTACCTGCCGTGTCTTCTTATGCCTATTCTAGCCCAATTACCTTTTTAAATCTTTTAAACTTAATCTTGTCTAATAGCTTTGTTAAGCCATTAGCTACCTAATTCTCTATCCCAATATACTAAAGCTCTACAGCTCCCTTACTAATCTTATCTTATACAAAATAATATTATATATCAATATGCTTAGTTTAGGCGTAAAATTAAGGGTTCTTCGCAAGTGCAATAGCGCCTTAATTATCGCAGTATATAATTATCGCTTGCGCTTTATTCGCTGCTTTGGGTCATATTTTATTAAGTAGTTATTATAGCCAAATTGCTTCTTTTATAGCGTTTGTCTAGCTAATATATTCGGCCTTATATAATAATAGTACAATAATTAACTATAGTTTTAAGGACTAGCTAATTACTGCACTTCCTATATTAAAAACGTAGCCTAAAGTTAATTTCTAAGTATTATAATCTCCTGCCCAATTAGAATCACTATAGCTAGATAGTACTATTAGTGGGCCCTTAAAGACAAGCATATAGTCAACCATTTTCCGGAGGTATTAGAAGATTTGAGTTACTATAGCCTTATATACTTACGTAGGTTTTATAGCAAATTGGCTAATAACTAAGACAGCGTAGGCGATATTAGGGTAAGTTTTCAGTATAGCGTATATAAGGGAGCCTACGGCACTCTAATACCATTTAATATTGGCTATCTTTAGCTTTATTAGGACGCCAAGGTCCTTAGGGCATATAGTAACGTAATAATAGTAACGGAATACAATAAGTATCCGGTTCTTAATAAAGTAGAACTATAGAACTAAATTCTGCTATTCTCTAATATAGGGCGACTACGTTTTATAGGCGCCTCGCCAGCGCCTCGCCGGCGCTAAGCCGGTTACGGTAGGTGCGTCTCTATAGCCTAACAATTGCCCCCCCTTCTTAAGCGGCTGTCCTTAGCCGGCGCTATTATACAATAGGAGTATTACTATTATCCTTTACTAAATAAGAAAATATACAGTACTATGCAATATAATAGGATAATGGGACAATAGGACAATCAAATAATAATACAATAAGACAATAGGGTAATAGGACAATAATATAATAACATAATAAGACGCTAGGGCTCCGTAGAGACCTATAAAGGTAGGAGTTCCCCCCAAGGTAAGACACCAGATTTTCCTCCGTACCTTTTTCCATTCCTTTAGCCTACGCCTCGCCGTCTCCACGACTTCTAATTAACGATAAATCGCAAGCGTTAAGCTGCCGGTTCGCCTGCTGGCGGACCTTCCGTAAGCATTCTCTATACTAACTTATAGCTATTGCTAATCCTACTAGACGCCGTCTAAGCTCCCCCGTCATTCGCAAGGTGCTCCCCTAGCCTTGCTTAAACCTATCTACCTCTACTACGCCAAGCGCGTGGCTACTGCTAGGCGGGCTACCTACGGCAAGCAGGCCAACCGCAATTGCGGTTACTGCCGACGACTAAATAAGTCGTACCAAGTAGTAAGTCCATATTCGTTGGTTTAGGTTCCGATAGCTAATAAGACTAGGTCCCTAAGGCCTTCTATAGCCGCCTAAATAAGCTACTCGCCCTTATTAATAGGGCTAAGCGCTACTAGGTTACTGGCGGAGACACAGCTAATCTTAACGCTCGCGTCGCCGCCGCCTAGAAATCCTTCACAAAAGATATTAAGGCCTTAGTGCGCACCGGCGCTAAGTACGGTCTCCGCCAGCGCCTAAAGGGCGAAGACTTTCCCCTACTCTAAGTGTAGGAATTATAGGGCATCCGTCGGACCCTTAAAGGGATTCTTAACGTAATACGCGCTTTAGTACGTGTCGTAGCACAGGTATTTCGCCGGCGTAGTGTATGCTAATAGTACTTATAGGCTAATATACCTCCCATCGTAAGGGATAAGGAGGAGGATAAGGGGGAGGAGGATAAGGAGGGGGAGAGGAGGAGGATAAGGAGGGAGAGGAGGAGGGGGAAGAGGAAGGAGGTGAGGAGAGGGAGGATTCGGTGGAGCTGTAGTGTATTTATATTCTATCGGCGTTCTACCATCACTCCGCCGTCGTTCCATCGTCGCCCCGCTAACGGGGCGTAATTCCAGTTACAATTTAATTATTCCAGTTCTCCCATACTTTCTCTTCCGTTTGCCCCTTAAGGTAAAGTAACTATTATACGTCTCCTTTACGTCCTTATTAATGTCCTCTACCTAGATCTATTAGTTATATTCTTCTGGCTAGCCTTTTTACTTAATTAGGTATTATAGGGTCTAGTTATATCCCTTCCTTTCCTATACTTCTTCTACTTTATACTAATCCTTTTATTCCTCTTAATTATCTAGCTTAATAGGCCCTAGTAGAGGGTCTTTAGTAGTGCCCTTATATTATTTATATAGCTTTAGTAAGCTAATATAAAACACTAGGTGGATATAGTAAGACATAGGTAGATATAGCCGGTATACTTACTTTCTAACTAGTTCGGCTATACTAAAAGGTCTAATAAAGCGTACTATAAGCTTCTTACTTAGGCTTTTTAGTTTAAGGTTCTTAGTTAATAGTAAGACTAGATCCCCTACTTTATATGCCTGTAGTTAGTAATAACAATTATAGTATTTCGCCTATGCCTCGGCGGCGTGTTCCTAGCGTTTTGCCAGCGCTTCGCGTTTAAGGGATATTCTTTTAATTCTCTCTAAGGCAGCTAGAACAGAACTACTATTATTTACCTTAACTTTATATTTTAGGCGCGGGTAAAACCTATAGTAGGTATAGAACGGGCTTATACCTATTATACTATATTTAGCATTATTATAGGCGAATTTAGCTAGTAATAAGAGGCCTACCTAATTGCTCTACTTTTCGTTATAGAATATACAGAGGTAATACTCTAGGGTTTAGTTCTAGCGTTCTATTTACCCGTCTATTTATAGGTAAAAGGCCGTACTTAGCCTACGTTTTATCCTTATAGCAAAACACAGCTCTAACTAGAACTTACTAGTAAAGATACTACTATAATTAGATACTATCCCTCTAGGGGTTCTAAAACGGCGTACTACTTCGTTAAGGAAGAGATCCGCAAGTTTGGTTATAGTAATAGTTTTTACTATAGATAGATATAGGGCTATCTTAATATAGCGGTCAACTATTACATATATCGCGTTATATACCTTATTGCCTTGTTTACTAGGCGGTAGGCCTATAATAAAGTCTATTATAATCTCCTACCACGGCTAATCCGGGCAAGGTAGCGCTTAGAGCTCGTTATAAGGGCGATATTAAGGCGTATGTATATATTAGCATAAATTACAGGTAGAGATATAGTTTATAACGTCCGCGTTTATACTAGGCCAGTAATACTTACGCAAAAGTAGATCTATAGGAGTTTTACTTAAACTACTAGGTCTAGGGGCATATATAGCCTCCTACGGTAATAAAGTAGTCCAGCGGAATTAAACTACCACACTAGCGTCAAGCGGGCGCGTTAACGGCGTCTCGCCGTATTTACGCTGTTGCTGCGCTTTTGTAGTATAAAGTTATCTTTAGTCTAAAGTCCTTTAATAAGCTTAATAACTATTTCCGTACTAGACTTATAAGCACTCTCTTAAGTACTTACTTCTTTAACTTAGGTCCTTATTACGCGCTACTTAACGGTATATATATAGGTTATCTAGTTAAACCGTAATACTATATAGCCCAGGCGTACCGCCGTTAGGTCGCTAGCTTATAGCCGTAAAAACGACACCTCTATAGAAGGTTCGCTTTCCTATATACCTAATAGGACTTTTACCTTAGGTTAGTAGCCCTATATTCCTAAAGTCCTTTAGAGTAGTAGTAGTATAGTGTCTTCTTCTAGCGGACCCCCTACGCCTAAGGGTCGCCTTAACGGCGCGTCTACGGGGTTTATTTTTCCCGCCCTATGCTTAATAATAAAGTTATAGGCAGCTAATACTATAGCCTATCTAGCTTACCGTTTATTAAGGGCTTTTACTTTTATAAAACCCCTTAGATTATTATAATCTATAAGCACTTCTAGGCGGCTTAATAGCCCCTTAATATAGTGTCTATAATACTTAAAAGCCTCTACAATAGCTAGTAGCTCTTAATCGTAGGTCTTATAATTACGCTCTACTAGCGAAAGCTTTCTAAACTAGAAAGCTATTAGATACTAAAGGCCGTCCTTAAATAGCTATAATATAATAGCTGCTAGGCCTTATATTAAGGCATCAGTCTTTACCTAGGTCGGTAAGCCCGGCGTATAGTATTGTAAGAGCGGCGCCGTCGTAAAGGCGTCGCAGAGCCGGCGTATCGCCTACTCTACTTCTTCTAGCCAACTAAAGGGCCCAGCCTTACGGCCATTCTTCGCCCCCTTAAGGAGGTTAGTAATAGGCTTCGCAATAGTAGAGTACTTATAGATAAACCGGTAATAGAAGTTAGCAAAACCTAGAAAGACCTATATATCCCTATAGGATTAAGGGCTCTCCTACTTAGTAATAGCTTCTACCTAGCTAGGATCTATTGCTACGCCTTTAGGGCTAATAATATATCCTAGGAACTTAACCTCTTATACGCTAAACCTGTACTTCTTAAGGTTTGTATATAGTTAATATTGCCGTAGCCTACGTAGCACTTCTAGTACGTAGCGCTAGTATTCCTCTAGATTTTCCAAGAAAATTAGAATATTATTAAGGTAGACTATATAGAAGACATCTACCAGTTTTAATAAGGCTCGACTAATATAGCCCTAAAAGGTCGCTAGTCCGTTAGTTAGCCTAAAAGGCAAAACTAAATACTTAAAGTGGCCGTAACGCGTGCAGAACGCTATCTTCTACTTATCGCCCCAACGGATACGAAGGCGGTAATACGTATTTATTAGGTCTAATTTAGTAAAAATCTTAGAACCTACTAAGCGGTCTAAGGTCTTACTAATTAATAGTAGTGCAAGACAATTCTTAATTATTACCTTATTAAGGCCTCTAGTCTATACAGAGCCGCAGCTTTCTATTCTTTTTAGGTACGAATAGAATAGGTACCCCTACAGGACTAGTACTTAGTTAGATTTAGCCTTTAGCTAAGGCGTTATCTAAGTACTCCCTTAGTACCTCTAGCTCCTTAACTAAGAGGTTATAGAGTAGTCTATATGGGACCTCCTATCCCTCTTCTAGGTTAATAGTATAGTCGCCCTAGTAGTATTAGGGTAGCTTCCCTACTTCCTTATATAAGAAGACATTACTAACTTCTTTTAACTACGAAGGAAGGTCCGGTAAGCTGCCGTCGTCTTATTTACTAGGCATTAGTCCAGTAATTACTAGGGCGAAGACCCTAGATTCCGTCTAAAGAGACTCCGCGAAACTCTTAGGGGTTTATAGTAATAGGGATAAGCCACCTAGCTTCCATCGCTACGCCTTCACCTCGCAGTTAATAAGAAGTTGGGTTTTCTTTAACCCTAGTATACCTAGGGTAATAGTAGGGGATATATTAGCCATTCCATAGCAGATAAGGGTTACTTCCCTAATCCTACCCTAGCTATCCTTTATTCTTAGTAGTACCTTATAGGCTTTATAGCAATATACCTAAGTTTTATTTAACTAGGAGTAGGTAGGTAAGTCTACGTCTAGCGTCTTAAAGTTGCACTCTATAGCGAATCGCTAGTTAATTATATTTACTTCGGCGCCAAGATTAAGTATTACTAAGGCCTCTCTCTAGGTCTGCTTAGAGAGGACTTTAGCTAAGACAGTAATAGCTTCCTTATAATCTAGTAGGAGCTTACGCCCTATAACTATAAGGGGCTCCAAGGGCGCTTGCCTTTTCCCGGCGTAGAGATGGCGCTTATGCTACTTAAAGGCGGCTGCTATTGCTATTGTTACTCTAGGCACTATCGCCACTAATATCCCAGCTTACTACAATTTTTACAGTTCCCCTTAGGTTGGGTTAAACCCCTAGCGGTATTGCTTTGCCCCGCCGTCATATCGCTAGCGGTAGTTTTAGGGTCCGCTTTCCCTAAGTTACCTAATAGGGTAGTCTTTATATTCGAGTTCGCGGCACGCCTATTACCTCTAGCCTACGGGGCGCTCGCGCTCTTCTAGTTTTCCTCTAATAGGGCAGCTAGGGAAACTAGCTAATCTTAAGTTTATAGAAATTCCTAATAGTTAGTAACAGTAAGCCGTAGCTCTAGCCGTAGCTTCGCGAACAGGTATATTATTAGATGCTTTACATTATAGGGAGGATTAATTTACGCTTTTAAGGAGGTTAGGTAAGCAGTAAACTCGTTTATAGGTTAATTGGTTTACTATATTACCTTTATATATATTAGGGCTATATAGAGTTCTCAATTAATAGGACTTTTAATCTAATTAAGTAAGAATTCCATAAGCTCCTTCTAGGTAAACTATATGTCTAGATAATTATCTTCGTACTATAGCTAAAGGGTTCGGTTAGTCCCCTTTACATATTATATAGTAAACGCGACTTTAGTATCCTTATCCGCGAAGGCGTTGGGCTCTAGGCGGAACGCTAGCTTTAAGCTATCGCGGAAGTCTTAGTACTCTTATATAGTCTTACCGTAATACAAAGCAATCTTCTCTATTTTAACGGCCCGTTTTAACAAAGCACCCATTATATTAGTAGCCTTCCGCTTAAGGTTTAGGCGCATCTAGCTACCATCCGAGTACTCTAATAGGATAGTTTAAGGTTGCAGATCTGGGTCAGGAACGGGAGTCGACGTCGCCTCGCCGTATTAACGCCGTCTTAGCACTTCCACCTCTTCCCTAAGCAACTGTAGTTTTCTTTACTCTAGGAGTTATAGCTTCTCGTTCTCCAGACGTCGTATTTCTTCCTATATATCCCCTTCGCCCGTAACTTCCGGTTCAGTCTAGGACGTAGGTTCGCCCGCGTCGTCCTAGGGCCGTTCCCCAGACTCGGTACTACGCACTGCGCTAGTATTACGCACTGCGCTAGTATTACGCCCGCGTCTCGCTATCAGGTCGATAGGCTGCGATGTA